>WSSedL1CaDRAFT_10000771_pt1 | contig 21360 bp, 20 predicted proteins | sample WetSurSL1Cattail_FD_9464 | JGI IMG/M metagenome (IMG submission 9464)
TGATGAGGCAAACTCAATACTCTGCTCACTTCAACAAAGATTTAATGCATGTGGTCTCGAACTTCATTCAGAGAAAACGAAGATTGTGTATTGCAAAGATTCGAAAAGAATGCAGGAATATCCCATTAATGAATTTAAGTTTTTGGGATTTACCTTTATTAGCAGAACAGCATTAAACCAGTATACGAAGCAACCGTTCAACAGCTTTCAACCAGGAGTTAGCAAAGAAGCACTTAAAGCTATGCGAAAACAAGTGAAATTCCAATGGAAGATTCACTTGCGCTCAGATGCTAGCTTGGAGGCATTAGCCAAAATGTACAATCCAGTTATTAGAGGCTGGATGCAGTATTATGGGAAGTTCTATAAAACTGCATTAAGTGGTCTTGCCAATTATATCAATATGAAATTAGTTAGGTGGGCACGACGAAAATACAAAAGCCTCAAGACACACAAACAAAGAGCATATGACTGGCTTGTACATACATATAAAGCTAACCCAACATTGTTTGAATATTGGAAATCGTTTAAAGTGTGTTAATGGGAGCGGTGTGAGTCGAGAGATTCCCGCACCGTTCTGCGAGAGCCTTGGGGTGAAATCCCCTTGGGCTACTCTACTCCACCAGGAATAAATTCTTTTTCAATATCGGTTTTTTCATAGAGTCATCAAACTCCCTTAATTAAATTATAAGGGATATGTTGATGCTATTCAACTCAAACCAATGTTATAAAGCGATTGAAGGGCCAACATGTTTAGTTTTTATACGGATGTTTGTTTTTTTAAGTATCAGCGGGTGAGTTTTTTAAAGCAAAATTGATTAATTGAACTTTAAATATGAGAGGTATTCTTTTACACTTAATTTGTGTCGGTTTGAAAGTTGATATAATGCAGATCAAATCGAGAGGTGACCTATGAAAATCAAAGGTGTGCTATTTAAAATAAGAAAGAACAAATTCCTGTATTTACCGGTGCTGCCCGGGATCGTTTATTTCCTGATATTCTGTTATTTACCGATGGCAGGGAATATTATCGCATAAGTCGGTTATTGATAATATCAATGCGGCTTCAACCGGTATTTGCAGCGAAGATGGTTATTCATTGGTTCTTGTTCATGCCTGGAGCAAGGAAAACGGTTCACTTGAAAGTATTAGAAGGATGATAGATAGTTTTCACAATAATATCAGGGTTGTGACACCCGGGAAACTTTTGGCGCTGATCAAAAACAATCTAAAAGAAAGAATCTAGTCAATGGTCAGGCTGTTAAGATCCCTGTAATACTCCAGATTTTTTTCATTACCGAGTTCAGCGCGCCGTTTTTGGTGATGTATGCTTTTAATCAGGAGTCAAATATGGCAATAATAGAGGCTATTCATAAGGGGTGTGCCGGCGACCTTCAATGGATGGGCCGATATGCTTGTTATATTTTATTCAATACTATTTTGTTTATATGAAAGGAGAATGTGTATGAAAAAGAGAAAGTTATTGAGTGCTTTTTTTTCAGTATGTCTCGTAGTCGCTGCTTTATCAGCTGTCATGTGTCTTAATGTCTTTGCTGCCGATTCAGATGAGGCCAGGAACGAACTGAAGGGTTACATTGAGTATGTCACTCAGGCAGACGGTTACAGATATGCAGCCACAGACAGTGCCGGTAACTTGATGGACTGTGCGAAAATCATAGCAAATCCAAATGTAAGCGGTCAGTTCATAGCAGTGTACCATACCTACACAAGCGGTGTTGGAAGAGTAAATATGGCTACTTCCACAGATCTTACAACCTGGACTTTTGTCACATCTCTTGCAGGCTCAAGCGGCGCAAATGCTACACAGCCTACCATAATAGCTGTTGGCAGCGGTTTTATGACGGCATGGGAACAGGAGCCAAACAACTATATAAAAGTATCGTATTACTCATCCTGGGTAAATCTGCAAAGTGGCACAACCGCCAGGACAAAAGATCTTCCCCGTCAGCAATCAACCTATGCTGAAGGCACTCCTCATTTCTACTCTGCTACTAGTACGTCAGCCGATATAGGATTTCACTATTATGCTAACGGAACTAATGACCGCCAGGCAAGAGGAACACTTACTGGTTTCAGCTCAACCGGAGCCGGCACATGGACAAGCAGTAAGCAGACAACAATTGATGATTCCATACTGTACTGGATGACTCAATGGGGCTTGCCAACAAACCGCAACATAGGTGACAGAGATTATATCAGCTATGATAATTACGAATTCCTGTTTATTGAAGGTTGCGGTAATAATTCCAATTTCGGCGACTGGAGAACATTCCTATACGATCCTCAAACCGGAAATGCTGATTATTGCGATATTCAAACGCATCAAGGATGCATTGCTTTTGCAAATCCTACCATTACGAGGACCACATTTAACGGGCACGACACGCTCATTATGACACTCTTTGTTCCAACTGAAAATAATCCGGCAGCAGAAAAGGGCACACTTATCTACTACAGATACATAGACGGTACTACACCCACGCCAACACCTACACCTTCGAGCATAAACCTTGCACTGAATAAAACAGCTACCGCCAATCAGTATGTTTCCGGCGAAACACCTGCAAAAGCTGTTGACAGTTCAGTAACAAATAACAGCAAATGGTGTTCGACGGCTTCGGGTGATAAATGGTTATGTGTGGATCTGGGCGCAACGTACAACGTCAGTAGATGGGTTGTAAAACATGCAGGTGCGGGAGGCGAAAGCACAACTTATAATACCAAGAACTTTAAACTTCAGAGAAGCACAGACGGCAGTACATGGTATGATGTAGAGGCGGTTACAAACAATACCGCGAGTATAACTGACAGAACGGTGACATCATTCTCCGCAAGGTATGTAAGACTTTATATAACACAGGCAGAGCAGAGTGCAAACAATGCTGCACGTATATATGAGTTTGAAGCGTATGCTCCGTAATTTTTAATTTTTTGGCATAATAATACTCAGAATAAAAAGCAAATTTGTTGTAATATAAAAATTGCAACAAGTTTGCTTTTTAAAATGTACTATATCGCCTTACCCCTCTATCGCTATAACTTTACATATAAACATTGTATTTTCTTATTTTCTATGTTATTTTTTAGGAACATATGTTCTTTTTTTTGGGAAACATATGTCGAATACTGCGCTACAGTTTGATATTGCTTCAACCGGCAATGCTTGCCACACAAACTCACAGCTTTGCTTTGATCACTCAGCCAGTCACACTCACTCAACCAAAGCTCTTATCAGCCAAGCTCCTTCCCGAACTTGATTATCAGTATAAATACAATCTGAGCAGAATAACCGTACGTCAGGCAATTAATATACTTGCTGATCAGGGCTTGCTTAGTATGAACCTGATATATAGTATCCGGATATTACGGTTTTTACATCAATCAGGCTGCCATGCATATCGTTGAAGATTGTTATGGTTTTGTCAGCTGATGGGGCAGATGCAGGGATGAAATCCGGGCGGCGCCTCCGGAAAAATCCTCAAAAGTCTAAATTCAACCCCTGCTCCTTTTTTGAAGCAGGGGTTTGTCAGTGCCTTTATAACGCATGATATATCATTCCTGACTTAAACGCTTACCTTAGCCATGGTAAGCAGCTGGTTCTCCCCATAGTGGCGCTCATATTCAGAATCCATTTCCATCAATGATGCCGGGAAGCCGTAAATGGCAAGCTTTTCAATGAAGGGATCCGGGTCAAAGCTTTCAGGTCCATGCACACCTGCCTGGAACCATTTTCCGTTTGCCACGAGATCCAGCATGACAACCGGGCCTACGGCCGTCTGTGCAACAACAGAGGAGGTACCGTACCTCTTGAAGCATTTCTGGTTGTCTGCCACCTGGTACAGGTATACAGACCGTCCCAATCCATCCTTCTTTCCTGTAACCCAAGTCCCCGCACAGCCCTTGCCCACCATTTTTGCCGAGGTATCCAGTGGAGAAGGCGCAACGATTGCCAGGAATTCTCTTGGTGTGATTTCCGAATCGCCGACCTTGATTTTTTTATCCGCGCTATCCATGCCCAGGTTCTTCAAATTTGTCAGCATGGAGCGAAATTCCTGGGAAATGCCGTATTTAAAGGTGACCCTGTTGCAGTCGATGACTCTTGGTATCAGGATGACTTCCTCATGCTCTACATTGACAACCTCCACTTTCCCGATTCCAGCCGGGAAAATGAAATCCTCAGGCTCAGAGAAGGTTTCCGTACAGAACCAGCCCTTTTCCTTTTCCCATATCAACGGAGGATTGAGGCATTCCTCTATCGTTGTCCAGATGGAAAATCCAAAGGATATATTGACACCGGGCACGACATAATTGTCTCCATCCCGGATATTGACCTGATCGATTTCATCAAAGAGATGCTTATCCGCATATCTGGCGAATACATCCGATATCCCGGGCTCAACGCCGGAACCGACAATCGCCATGATGTTTTTTTCCGTCCACTGACTCTGCTTGTCAAACTGATAATCTCCAAGCTTGACATATGGGAGTTCATAAGGCCTTAATGGATGTTTCCGGGATAATGTCATTGCGCAGTCCATATAACCAACGCCACATTCATAAGCCGTATCGAAAATCGGCACATTGAATTTTGGATCTACTGCGTTCATGATAAAGTTGATATTGTGCTTCCTGACAAGATATTTGATGTTTTCCGAACTGGTTGCATCGATTTTTTCAGCTATAAACCTGCTGTCAGCCAACTTTTGGGCTACCATGGAAGCTCTTTCAAGCGAGTAGTCCGACAGGACCATTTTTTCAAGCCATTCTCCGTTCTTACCGGCTTTTTTTATGATAGTGGCGATAGATTCGCCGACTCCTCCTACACCTATTAGTAATAATCTCATACATTCTTCTACCTCCGAAATTTTAAAAAGATTTTTTTCTCCATCTTTTTTATCAATAGTGTTTATGCTGCTGCGGTCTATTCTCCAGACCGCCTCCACAGCTGATCCCGACAAGGCTGCTTCGGCAGCATTCCGGAATCCGTACGGCTTTTGCTGCAGAAAGTTGCAGACGAGTGTGCAGGCCGTACTGTCTACTCCGTTACAGGAGCAATAATAAAAGAAGAAATTTATATTAATATAGGAATGTATCACCTCAGATATTTCACCGATTACCAATACTTTTTACCTATTATAAATTCTAGCACCGGTAGATTCTGGAATCAATAGAACTCCGGCAAGAGAGCGAATAAGTCCTGCAACAAAGCTGATAAGTCCGTGAAAGCTGATTAAACAAGCCATACAATCTCCAATTCACACAAATGCTGAATTTCATGATTCATTCCCTATTGACAAGTTCTAGCACAATATGTATACTGTTTTTATTACGATATCGTATTATATGAGAAAGGTATTATTTTATGAAGGAAATTAAATCAGAACATATCGAGAAACTGGATAAGTTTATGCACCTTTTCTATCGACGTATGAACAGCCTGGGGGAAGAAATGGACATCAATGAAACTCAGGGTGCTACACCGATTGAAATCAGCATACTCGGAATGGTAGTAAAGAACCCCGATGTTATTCTGAAAGACATTGTCGATAAGCTGCAGGTGCCGGGAAGTACGCTGACAAATGCTGTTGACCGACTGGAAAAGCGCAGTTTTCTTACCCGTATCATCAGTAAAAGGGACCGTCGTTCTTATGGATTGTCACTGACCGATGAGGGCAGGAAGGTGTATCTGGAACACCAGAAAACGGAGAAACTCTTATGGACCAGTATACTAGGCACTCTGGATAATGATGAAGAAATAGAATTGTTTCTTCATTTAATAGAAAAAGTCGCGAAAGGAATAAAATAAATCAGGAGGTTTTTATATGAGAAACGCACAAATCTACAAGGAAAAATCCGAATCAGCCTTTAATAAGCAGGCCGCATTTTATGATTCCACCTATTACGGACAGCATGCTCAACAGCTCTATGAGCGCATAATGGATGCCATGGGCAGGTATGATTTTCAGAATGTATTGGACGTTGGCTGCGGTACCGGAAAAGTTCTCTCCGAGGTTCTGCAGAAATGGAATGTCGCTGCCGCAGGAATTGATCTTTCAGATAATATGCTGGATATCGCAAAAAGAAGGATCGGTGAGAAGGCAGATCTCCGAAAAGGAGACTCCGAACATCTTCCCTGGGAAAGCAATACATTTGATATGATTATCTGCACCGATTCCTTTCATCATTATCCCAACCCGTTGGGCGTCCTGTCCGAAATGAAAAGAGCAGTAAAGCCGGAAGGTAAAATAATCATTGCGGATCCATGGATTCCCACACCATTCAGACAGATTTTCAATCTGTATATGCCTCTAAGCAAAGACGGCGATGTAAAAATGTACTCCTGCAATAATTTGAAAAAATTGCTTCACGGCAGTCAGCTTAATCTGATAAGCTGGGAAAAAGCCGGCGAAAATGCGTTCGTTGCTGTAATAGGCGCCTGAAGTGATGTAACCTATAAAGGGAAGAAGTATGATTCCTTTATGGGTTACATCATTTATGGGTTACATTACATAAGCATTGATTTGATAAATACGGAATTCTATAATCCCAATTCTTTTGATTCTGATACTATTTGGATTGATTTGAGGTATATAATTCTTATAATCCTATCTTCATCACATGTATGACCACAGATGGAGTATTTGAATTTCCTCGATTTTCCGCCTGCAATAAAGCTTATTATTCCATAGATGCAGCTATAACAAGCCATACAACTCTGCGGCATTCCGGTAAAACAGCTTTTCCTGCTGGCGATCGGTGAAAGCCTCCTCCACCAGACGAATATACAGATCAATCTCATGCAGGGAGGTTTGTTTCCCGAGATAATCCGTACCGAACATCATCCGGTCTTCCAATTCCGGATAATACTGCACCATCCTCCCCACATCCTGAAGGTAGGCCGAATAGCAGGTCTGCTGCTCGAAAACGCCGGATATGTCGGTATACACATTGGGATTCTTCCCGACGACAGCCGCAGTATCCATTAAATAAGGAAAGCCAAGATGGGATATGACGAATTTGTTTCCCGGAAATTCGGAAGCAACCTCATCCACATGGATGGGATGAGCATATTTCAGCAATGCCCTGCTTCCGGGATAATTCAGAAGTGCACCGGAATGGAACACAACGGGGAGGCTGCGGCTGCGGCAGAATTCATAGACCGGACGGAGTCCGGGGTCATTGGGATAAAAATGCTGATAGCCGGTATACAGCTTGATGCCTCGTATTTTGCAGGTATTCTGCATTTTTATTTCCAGTGCGGCCAGCTGCATTGCACTGTCCATGGTAAAATCAATGGGTTCGATAGCATACAGTGTGCCCTGCTCCTCCAGCATCCGGTAAAAGCCGGTATCCCATCCGTCAAAAGCTCCGTTGGCAAACCCCGGGACAAAACGGAAGCAAAAGCGGATGTCCGGTTTCATGCCGTATTCCTTCAGGATTGCTTCATTAAGTATGTGCGTGTGGCAGTCAATAATCCTCCCATTATACAAATCAGGTTTCCTCCCGTTTTTGCGACTTGTTTCTGATCATATTGGATAACAGCATAATCAGTAGTGTACCCAAAATAATAACGGTACACAATGCGTTCACATCCGGAGAGACCCCTGTACGCACCATACTGAAAATCCGGATGGGCAGCGTAATGCTGTCGATGCCAGTCGTGTAGAAGCTGACAACAACGTCATCCAGCGAAAGGGTGAGCGCCAGCATTGCGCCGGACATGACACCCGGAGCGATTAATGGAAGGGTGACCCGAAGGAAGGTACGCATGCGTGTAGCCCCAAGATCCATAGCCGCTTCCTCGATGGATTTTTCGAAGCCTGCCACCCGTGAACGCACAGTGATGACCACAAACGGCAGCGAGAAGGTTACATGGGCGATAATCAGCGTTGTCATCCCGATTGTTATGTGGCACATTGTGAAAAAAGCCAGCAGTGAAATACCCATAACAATTTCAGGTATTACAATCGGGATGTACAGCAGTGAGTCAATGATACTTTTGCCTTTGAAGGAAAACCGGTACATGCCTACCGCGGCCACGGTACCGATCAGTACAGTCAGCAACGTGCTTGCCGCCGCAACAATCAGCGTATTCCTCAGTGCGGACATCAGAGCAGCGTTCTGCAGCATCTTCGAATACCACATAAGTGTAAACCCTTTGAATTCAATGTTCATCTTTGAAGTATTGAAGGAAAAGAAAACAACTACCAGGATGGGCAGGTATAAAAACAGGAACATCAGTCCTGCAAATGCTATCGCAGAAGCCTTTATCAACTTTTTTCTTCTTTTTTTCAAATTCATTCCTCCTCCTTCAGGAACAGCCGCATCCGGACAGGTCAGGCCATATCCTCCAGCTTACCGCCGGCCTTTCTATAGAGCCTCATCAACAGAATCGTCAACAGGATGAGGATGATGGAAAGTGCCGCTCCGAACGGCCAGTTCCTTGCCGTAATGAACTGGTTGTTGATCAGGTTTCCGATCATCATAGCCTTACTTCCTCCCATAATATCGGTAATGAAAAAATAGCTCATGGTAGGGATGAATACTTGAATAATCCCTGCAAAAATTCCGGGAAACGTCAACGGAAGGGTCACCCTGATAAACGTTCTGTAAGGTTTGCCTCCCAGGTCGCTTGCCGCTTCCAGCAGGGAATGATCGAGTTTTTCCAGTGAACTGTACAGGGGGAGCACCATGAACGGAAAAAGGGTATACACCATGCCAATCATCACCGCCCCATCATTGTACAGAAGTTGAAAGGGCTCTTTGATGATTCCCAGGATGGTCAGAAGCCTGTTGATCAGTCCGTCCGTACGCAGAATGGTAATCCAGCCATAGATGCGGATGAGTGAATTGGTCCAGAAAGGCAGCATGACAAGCATCACAAGAACCAGTTTGATCCTGTTCCCTGCCCTGGCAATGATATATGCCAGCGGGTAACCAAGGAGCAGGCACAGTACCGTCACCAGCAGCGAAGTCCAGGCCGATCTCAGAAAGATCCTGGCATAGAGGATCTGGAACATCCCAGTGTAGTTCTTCTCTGTAAATTCCGGGATGACTCCGCCGATAGGACCCTTTTTCAGAAAGCTGATGATGAAAACATAAAGGACCGGAAGCAGGACAAAGACGCAAAGCCAGAAAACAACCGGCCCCACCATGGTAATGACGGCTGTCGTTTCCTTGAATCTCCGTTTCATGACACCACTCCGATCTCCGGAATGCGTTCGATCAGATTGTATAGCTTCTCTTCTGTGGTGTGCATGACAACCGCATCTCCATTATCCCAGTACAGATACACCTCACTGCCCTCCTCCGGCAGCGCCGATCCTGCAAAGGAGTTCATTTTCAGTTCCTGCCCGTTTGAAGCCTCCATCACGGTTCTGATAAGAGAACCTATGTAAATATGCTCCTTGACGATTACCTTCATGTTGAAACCCTTCATTGCTTCGAAAGAACATTTGATCTTTTCGGGGCGGATGGAAACATAGGCCATTTCCTCCCTGATAAACCCCTCTGCATGCGCCAGAGCACTTCCCGACTCAAAGAACACTGTCAGTTCATTTCCATTAACACTATTTATATAGGCTTCGAGAATATTGGATTCCCCAATGAAGTCGGCTACGAATTTGGATGCCGGATGCTCGTATATTTCCTCAGGCGTCCCGATTTGCTCCAAAACGCCGGCATTCATCACTGCGATACGGTCACTCATGGTCAGTGCTTCCTCCTGGTCATGAGTAACATAGACAAACGTTATTCCAAGCTTTTTCTGCAAGTGCTTCAGTTCAATCTGCATTTGCTTTCGCAGTTTCATGTCGAGAGCACCGAGAGGTTCATCCAGCAGGAGCACCCTGGGCCTGTTGACCAATGCCCTGGCAATGGCGACACGCTGCTTCTGCCCGCCGGACATCTGGGACGGCCTTCGTTTTTCAAAGCCGGTAAGCTGCACCATGGCAAGCATTTCCGTCACGCGGGCACGGATTTCATCCTTCTTCACCCTTTTCTCCACCAGTCCGAAAGCTATGTTGTCAAAAACATTCAAATGCGGAAAAAGAGCATAATTTTGAAATACAGTATTAATGTTTCGTTCATAGGGCTCTTTCTCCTCCACATTTTCCCCTTCGATCCGGATTATTCCGTCGGTGACTTCTTCAAACCCGGCAATCATCCGCAGCGTCGTTGTCTTCCCGCAGCCGGAGGGTCCAAGCATGGTAAGGAACTCGCCCTTTCTGATCTTCATATTCAGATTTTTCACTACCCTGTTCTCATTAAAGAATTTGTCGACATTGACTAATTCAACAATCGCTTCCTCTGAGGCATCTGACATAGCAATCCCCCCTCCGGACTCCAACCGGGCTGTCCTTCATGATTCCCGCCCCATCCCGCACCGCGGGCCTCGTAATAGAGCTCAGAAAAGAATCACAGGGTCTTCTCCCCGCGTTCCCCCGTCCGTATACGCATGACATCCTGCATGTCTGATATGAAAACCTTCCCATCCCCGACATTTCCGGTTGAGAGCGTCTCATGGATTTCCGCCAGGATTCCCTCCATATCTTCATCCCAGACCACCGTCATGATCTGGATCTTCGGAAGAAGATTGATGTCCATCTCCATCCCTTCAAATTCCTTGATGAAGCCTTTCTGATGTCCGCAGCCCATCACTGCGGTAACCGTCATTCCCATATAGTCGTGTCTGGCCAATATTTTTTTCAATGTGTCCAATTTATCCGGCCTTGTAATGATCTCCAGCTTTTTCATTGCGTCAGCTCCCTTCTTATTCCAATACGTGTTAAGCGTGTCAAGGGACGGTTCTTTGTCACCATGCGTCAAGGGGATGGGTTTCTATTGTCTTAATTGTTTTCACTTAAAGTAATAGATAATTAGCTCAGTGTGCCATACCTTTATTAGTAAAATTCAAAGCAAGAACCGTCCCCTCTTCGAATTTGCCATACCCTTATTAATTAAAATTCAAAGCAAGAACCGTCCCCCCTTTGAATTTCTCTTTAAATTTGGATTACTGCGCCGACTTGATCTCGGACCAGATCTTGTCGAACTCGGCTGCGGCATCCCCGGCATCCTGGGTCAGAACAGCTTTTTTCAACTGATCGGCTGGCACGTTGCTGGCCGGGCAGTCCAGATATGCCTTGCTTAAAAGTGGCGCGGCGGCCGCATTTGGATTGGTGTAGGGGTATTCATCGGAAATCAGCTTGCTGACCTCAGGCTCCAGAATATAATTGATGAAGTCTTCCGCATTTTTTTTATTCTTTGCCCCTGAAGTAACGGCAAAATTATCGATGGCCATGTTGACACCTTCCTTGGGCCAGGCGATATAGATATCCGGATTCTCCGCCATGGACAATGCCGCTTCCCCATTCCAGATAAAACCGACGGAGGTTTCCCCGCTGATCATCTTTGTTTTCGGGCTATCCCCGTCATAAGCCTTTATATTGGGAGTCAGCTTCAGGAGCCATTGCTTTGCCTTCTCAAGTTCAGCCGGATCCGTATCGTTGAACTTGTATCCGAGCGCCTGCAATGCGATACCGATGAGCTCCCTCGGATCGTCCACCACGACCATGCTGTCTTTCAGTCTGGGGTCCAGCAGGTCGTTATAGCTTTTGATCTCCACCGGGCAGGTTTTCCTGTTCACCGCTATCAGCGTGAAGCTGACCATATAAGGCACCGTGTAGGCATTGCCCTTGTCATAATCCATATCCAGCAGATCCGGGGTAATGTTTTTGATATTCGGAATATTCGCTTTGTCCAGTGGTTGAAGCAGTTTTTGCTTGATCATTGCCTGGATGACATAATTGCTTGGCACCACCAGATCATACTGGTCTGCACCGCCAGCCATCATCTTGGCCAGCATTTCTTCATTGGATGCATAGGTGGCTATTTTCACGTCCACACCTGTCTTCTCCCTGTATGCATCCAGCACGGACTGCGGAAGATACTCGCTCCAATTGAAGATATTCAATTCTTTGGCCTGCCCTCCGTCTCCACTAACTGTCTTTGATGAACCACAGCCTGCAAACAGTGGAATCGAAACCATTATTACCAACAAAACCACCATCATTCTTTTCACAGAAAACCGCCTCCTCAAAATCATTCCAGTAAAAAACAAAAAATCTCTCATAGCCCGGTTTATCAACATCAGGGCATTATGAGAGACATCATTGTTCTATTGTCCGCATACAATCCAGGTATACAGACATCAGGTTACTGTAAATTCTAGCACAGGCAACTTTGAGTTTCAACAGCAGCCGTGAATAAAGCAAATAAGTCAGCTAACAAAGCTGATAAGTCCGTAAAATACGCATGACCTTTGATTGACACTCCAATACTTTTTGAATATGATAAAAGTAAATATTATAAAAATTTATGACAAAAAAAGGATGGAATCATGTTAGGGAGATATCTTCCGACCACCTCCGCAACCGTCAAATATTCAGGTAAATATGGCACGCTGCCTGTCGAGGCCTCTGTAAAGTCTGTCAGCGAATCTTTCCAGTGGCACGACGATCTGGAACTGATTTGCGTCATCAACGGCATAATTGAAGTTCAGGTGAACAACAAGTACTACATTTTAAAAGAAGATGAAGTTATCCTGATCAATGATGAGGATGTTCATCGGATTGACGTCAGTGAAGAACCCAGCGCTTACATATCCTTTCACCTGGATCTCAAATATATAGACGAAGCATTTCCGGATATCTCCCATATCTGGTATTCCTGTAACCCAACTGTGAATACGGCGGAGAAGGAGCCTGCCCTGTGCAGGCTGAGAAGCCGTTTCGCCCAGATCCTGCTTGAATTGAAGGATAAAAGCGCCCTGTATGAGAATCGGATTCTGCTTCAGATCACCTCCATCCTGAACATCCTGATCAACAATTTCAACCTCATCGGCAGAGATCCGGAGAGCTACAAGGATACCGAGCAGTTTGAACGCATCTGGAGCATCATCGACTATATTTATATCAACTCTGCCAAGCGCATTTCCCTCAAGGATGTTGCACAGCATGTCCATCTCAGCGATTCCTATCTCTCTCACTGTATCAAAGACAATACCGGCATGAGTTTTGAAGATCTGCTGAACTTCTTCCGGGCCGAAATCTCCATTAAAATGCTGTTGACCACAAACCTGAGCATAACAAAAATATCCTATGACTGCGGCTTCTCCGACACCAAATATTACAACAAGTATTTTCAGAAATTCTTTAACTGCAGTCCTTCAGATTACCGGAACAAAAACAAGCTGGAAGTGGACATTATTTATTCCATACCGGCCAGCGAAGCCATCACTTATGACGACTTTCTGATGGCGAAGCTGAGAAGATACATATCGGAGGAGCAAACGGATAAAGGTATGACCGAGGATGTCATCTCTCTTGGCATCGATTTGATGGAACCTTCCACAGATTCTCATCCGATTGAACATTACTGGAACGAATATCTGGATGTCGGTGACAAGTCCGTCCTGCTGGATGAAAATACACAATGGCTGATGTATGATGTTCAGGATGATATCAAATTCAGGCATATTCGGGTTCAAAACCTGTTGTACGAGGAAATACTTGCAGCCAGGAAAGATTTCAAGGCCTATAACTGGGAAGAGGCTTTCAAAGTGCTCGATTTTATACAGGAACTCAAAACACTGCCCTTGCTCGTATTGAATATGAGGAACCAGCCAACCGGGCCGGGAGGTTTTAGAGAAGAGGGCAACCTTCTTGCCGCATCGGAGGATTGTCGGAAAACCCATCCATTCCTGAGCTTCTTTGTCCACAAATGTTCTCTCCGCTACGGGTCGGAGGCTGTGAGCCGATGGAAGTATGTTACACAAACCAGATATAATTCCCAGCGTGGGCAGACCGTGCATCCACTTTTCGATACCGCCTTTATGGCGCCCTACTTCATCAACAGTATTCTCAATCTCCCGCCTGAAAACCACAATGAAAGCTTCACCGGGCTCTACGACGCTTCGGATAACCAGTTGTTCAACGGAGGGCTCGGGCTACTGACTTCGAATGGTCTTAAAAAACCTTTGTACCATGCATATCATTTTCTCTCTTGCCTGGGTGATACGATTTTGAGTCAGGGTACGGGCTATTTGCTCACCCGCTGCGGCGATAACCTCCAGATCCTGCTCTACAACCTCCCTGAGCATGTCCGCAGCCATCCGATCCATGAGATCATCATCAACAAGAACGACCGTTATGAGGATTTTGCACAGGATGACCCCATCCATTTCAACATCAGTATCAATCATCTATTCGAAGGAGAATACGTCATCAAGCAATACAAGCTGGATCGGGACAACGGCAGCATCTTTGACAAATTTAATCCGCATGAAGCCGTAAAGTACCTGACAGAGCGCGACGTCACACTACTTAACAATTCATGCTATCCACGGCTGAAGGTTTCCCTGGCCTCCCACTGCCGGAACTGGAACCTTAAAATCAGCATCAATCCAAACTGCGTGGAATTCATCACCATCAATGCAAGTAAATCCATATGAATTGCCTGAACTGCATTAAGCTTTTATTTACACATTTTATTGAATACACAGACATATTTATGTATAATTTAAATGTTTAAAGCAAAAGGTAAATATTCTTACTTAAATGTTTGGAGTGAAGCGAATGCATGATATAACTGGAGGAGTGACCGCACCGGAGGGTTTTTTCGCAACGGGCGTGGCATGTGGTTTAAAAAAGGATAATATGAAAGATCTGGCAATCATCTGTTCAGAGGATGTTGCAGCTGCAGCAGGCGTTTTTACCACCAATAAGGTTAAAGGCCATTCATTGCAGCTTACCATGGAAAATATCAAAGGCGGCTATGCTAACGCAGTCGTCATCAACAGCGGCAATGCCAATGCGTGTGTGGGCGAGCAAGGTTATGCGGATGCGCTGGAGATAGCGACGATTACAGCTGGACTGCTCGAATGTACTCCGCAGGACGTACTTGTAGGATCAACGGGCGTCATAGGGAAGCCGCTTGACATGGATCTGATACGTCCCGGTCTTGATGCTCTTGTTTCAGGGATGGATCCTGACGGCGGTCATGATGCCCAACTGGCGATCATGACTACAGATACGATACCGAAGGAAGTGGCAATCGAACTTGACCTTCAGGATGCCAAGGTCATCATCGGCGGCATGGCAAAGGGTTCGGGAATGATACATCCCAACATGGCAACTATGATCGGCATAATCACTACGGATGCCAATATCTCAAGAAAACTGCTCGATAAGGCGCTCAAGGATGTTGTTAAGACAACCTTCAATCGTGTTACTGTCGACGGAGATACAAGCGTGTGCGACATGGTCCTGATTCTTGCGAACGGACTCGCTGACAATGCAGGCATTATCAATGAGGATGAGGATTACGACAGGTTCAGGAATGCGCTGGAATATGTCTGTACCAAGCTTTCCAAGCTGATAGCCCGCGACGGTGAAGGCGCTACCAAGCTGGTTGAGGTAGTTGTGGAGGGCGCCGGCAGTCCGGATGACGCATATAAGACAGCCTGTGCCATTGCCAAATCACCGCTGGTCAAGACAGCAATGTTTGGAGAAGATGCGAACTGGGGAAGGATAATTACAGCAGCAGGATATTCCGGTGCTGATTTTGATCCGATTTATACCGATATATATATTGGAGGATTACAGGTTTGCAAGAGCGGATGCGCCGTAAAGTTTGACGAAAAGGCTGCGAAGGCGCTGCTCAGCGAAAAGGAAATCAAAATTACCGTCAAGTTGAATAAAGGTATATACAATGATCGAGTATGGACTTGCGACTTCTCCTATGATTATGTGAAGATTAATGCAAGCTACAGGTCCTGAGGATTGTTTATCCGGATAGTCGGATACAGAAGCAAGTTACGGAAATAGATTCCTGCAGCAGGACAATTGTACACTAAATTCGAGGGAGGGATTAACGTGGGTTCAAAACAGTTGGTAATTTTCACAATAGGTGAAGAAGATTTCGGAATCGACATTGAATTTGTAGACGGTATTGAAAAAATGCTTGAAATGTTCAAGATCCCCAATACGCCAGATTATATTGAAGGCTTGGTTAATCTGAGGGGAAAGGTCCATACCGTGTTTAACCTAAGAAAGCGTTTCAAGATGCCCAGCCCTGAGTTTACGGAAAGCAACAAGATCATCATGGCCTATACTTCAGCTTCAATCGTTGGCATTATTGTAGATGAGGTGAAAAAGATCATTAAGGTGGAGGAGAGTGAATTTGAAGCTCCGCCAAAGGCTTTGTCCAACCTGAAGGATAGGTTCCTGAGCGGTATCGTTAAAGTGGAGGACAAAGTGATCATGCTCCTGGATGTTGATAAGATCCTTTCCGTCGAGGAAGTCGTCAAGTCGGCAGGGTGACCGGTCAGAGCCTGACACCTGTGATATGAAGGTATCTGACATATAGCGGTTCGAAGTCTGTCAGACGATAGAAGTCAGTATCGAAGGTATGAGCGGCGATAAATATGCCGTTCTTGCCCGACTGGCTTTCTTTTTTTATGATAATGGGCGAATGATCGAAAATACGGCTATCAGAGAAGGAGATCTGTGCAATGTCCCCCACTTCTGTATCTGAAACGTCTGTAAGTTCTGCAAAGGGGCCTGCACCTGTATTGTTCGTAAGAAATTCATATAAATAATTCACACCTGTCCATGACGCGGTTCTGTTGTATGAATTCGAATAATACCATCCATAAACCGGAGCGTAATTCATGACGCCACAGCCGGCAAAGATACATTGTGAAGCAAAATTGGTACAGTCACCCCCAAGATTCTCAAAATCAAAATAGTCCGAATTTCTTGCGTATGCCCATTTATGTGCATATTTTAAGGCCTTTTCCCTGTCATAGGATTTGATTTCACGCTGTCTTCTGTTGATCATATTCATATTTTCTGCAACCTCCACTTTGTATCTAAATCCTTATTCAACTTCTTTAATATATGTTTGAAATATATAAAAGTTAACCTTGACTTAACATCTGATTAATTAAGCCGTAAACTTGAAGGCTTATGATAAAGGTATCAACGGGGAAATATATTTAATGCAGAGTCCTGGGGGCGTCGAGTCCCTCAAGAATTAAAATGGACAATGCTGCACTCAGGAATGAGGTGTCGGAAATGGATGGCAGAAATCGAATGAAGCTTTTTGAAAAACTGATGTCGGCGATATTCCTGATATGCGCTGCCATATCGGTATTATCATTAATAGTAATAACGGTATATGTGTTTGCGAAAGGTACACCGGCCATCTTCAAGGTAGGTGTATGGAGTTTCCTGTCAGGTACCTCCTGGCAGCCGCAAGCGGGGATATTCGGCTTGCTTCCCATGATTACGGCAAGCATCCTGGGTACCTTGGGAGCAATTCTGATCGGTGTCTCCATTGGACTTTTTACAGCAATATTTCTGTCTGAGATTGCGCCAAAGAGAATTGCAAATATCATGCGTCCCGCAGTTGAGCTCCTGGCCGGCATACCTTCCGTGGTATACGGCTTTTTCGGTTTGATGGTCCTGGTGCCTATCATACGGCAATATCTCGGAGGTGCCGGGAACAGCCTTCTGGCAGTCATAATCATATTGGCAGTGATGATCCTTCCCACCGTAATCAGTATATCGGAGACCTCCATCAGAGCCGTGCCTGCTGTGATCAAGGAAGGTTCTCTTGCGCTGGGTGCCAGCCATATGCAGACCATCTTCAAAGTCATTATTCCTTCTGCCAGATCAGGTATTATGGCTGCTATCGTACTCGGCACAGGCAGAGCAATCGGAGAAACGATGGCCGTCATACTCGTATCCGGAAATACAGCCCTCATTCCTCATGCACTTACTGACAGGGTCCGGACCCTGACAGCGAACATAGCGCTTGAAATGGGCTACGCCAGCGGCCTCCATCAGGAAACGCTCTTTGCGACAGGCGTCGTGCTCTTTGTCTTCATTATGCTGTTAAATATCGTGTTGAATGTCATACTGTATAGTAAGGCAGGTGATCGGGCATGAGCGTATTGTCACATGCGGCTAAACGCAGATTATCAGATAAATTGCTGCTTTCTCTCACCTGGTTCTGCTCTTTTATTACGATAGCAGTTTTAGTCTGGATACTTTCATATATCGTGATAAATGGCATAACCCATATCAATTGGAGCTTCCTTACTACAATTTATAAACCGGTAAAGGGATTGACCGGCATATTTCCAATGATTATCAGCACACTCATGATCATTGGCGTGACTGTGATCATTTCCACCCCAATAGGCATCTGCTCCGCCATTTACCTCGTTGAGTACTCAAAACCCGGTAAGCTGGTCGCCACAATACGTTTTGCGACCGAAACACTTGCCGGCATACCTTCCATTATATACGGCCTGTTTGGATTCATCTTCTTCGTAGTTGCCCTGCAGTTGAAATATTCCATCCTGTCGGGAGCTTTAACACTCAGCATCATGGTTCTTCCGACAGTGATCCGTGCTACCGAGGAAGCGCTTAAATCCGTACCGGATATGTACAGGGAGGGCAGTCTGGCACTGGGTGCCAGCAAACTCACGACGATTTCCAGAGTAGTACTTCCCTGCGCCGTCCCGGGAATTCTGACCGCCCTGATTCTCAGCATCGGCCGGATCGTAGGTGAAACAGCTGCTGTTTATCTCACTGCAGGTTACGTTCCCAATATTCCGTCGAGCATTATGCGTTCGGGCCAGACTCTTTCCGTACATCTGTACACACTCGCCAAGGAAGGGATCTCCTTCGAACAGGCCTATGCCACAGCAACCGTGCTGGTAATCATCGTAGCCATTTTAAACTTCATTGCGACCAGAGTCGCAGGGAAGTTTACCAAAGTATCAACAGGGGGTTGACACAAATCAGCAAACCCAAGGAGGCCGTAAAAATGAACATGCAAAAAATCCACACCAACAAACTGAATCTTTTTTATACAGATGTGCATGCTTTAAAGGAAATAAGTATTGATATCGAAGAAAAGCAGGTGACTGCATTAATAGGTCCGTCAGGCTGCGGCAAATCCACCTTTCTGAAAACGCTGAACCGCATGAATGACCTGATAGCAGGTGTAAAAATCACAGGCGATGTATTGCTGGATGGTTTGAACATATACGGGCCGTATGATATAGTGGAATTAAGGAAAAGAGTAGGGATGGTTTTTCAAAAGCCAAATCCTTTTCCGATGTCGATTTTTGATAATATTGCATATGGGCCCAGGATACATGGTGTCAAGTCACGTGAAAAGTTGGAGGAACTCGTGGAAAACAGCCTGCGCAGCGCAGCCTTGTGGGACGAGGTAAAGGACCGCCTTAAAAAAAGCGCTCTTGGCCTTTCAGGGGGTCAGCAGCAGAGGCTCTGTATTGCGAGAGTGCTTGCTGTAAACCCGGAAGTTGTGCTGATGGATGAACCCACTTCCGCTCTCGACCCTATTTCGACGATGAAAATAGAAGACCTCATGGAAGAGCTGAAAGAAAAATATACGATAATTATTGTTACTCATAATATGCAGCAGGCGGGCAGGATTTCAGACAAAACAGCATTTTTCCTGCATGGCGAAATCGTAGAATTCAATCAAACGGAAAAAATATTCAGCAAGCCTGCGGATAAACGTACGGAAGATTATATAACCGGCAGATTTGGATAAGTATAAATAGCCTAAGGTTATTTAGCGTATAAGGGAGGAATTATAATGGTACTAAGGCATTCTTTTGATCAGGGTCTGGATGACCTTCATCTGGACTTGCTGAATATGGGGAGTCTGGTTGAGGAATCTATTGACAACACTATATATGCGCTTAAAAAACAGGATGCTGAACTGGCAGGAAAGATTCTTGTGAATGATGATGTCATTGACGATTTTGAAAAGAAAATAGAAAAGAAATGTATGAATCTGATTGCAAGGCAGCAACCGCTTGCGAAGGATCTTCGGACCATCAGCACGGCTTTGAAGATCATAACGGATATGGAACGTATTGCAGATGCATCTGCCGATATTGCTGAAATTACCATTCGTATGTCCGGCAAGAAGTATATCAAGCCGCTTATTGACATACCGAAGATGGCTGAACTGGCCAAAATCATGGTCAAAAAGTCCATTGACGCTTATGTGAAGCAGGACATCAAGCTGGCAGAGGAAGTGTGCGCCAGCGATGATGCGGTTGATGCGCTGTTCAATAAAATAATACTTGATCTGGTTAACCTGATGAAAAATGACCCAGGCACCGTCGAACAAGGTATAGATCTGATGTTCATCGCCAAATACCTTGAACGTATGGGTGATCATGCTACTAATATAGGCGAGTGGGTCGTTTTCAATGTAACAGGTGAGCATGATCATCTTGCAAGGCTTTTTCACAAGGAAAGTGCGCATGTACCGCCATATGACGAATGAGTCGGTACCATCCGCATCCCGGTGCAAATAGCAATATATATGTTTCATTGTATATAGGAGGAAACTGTGTCAAAAGAGTTAATTTATGTTGTAGATGATGAAGTCCATATTCAGCAATTGGTAAAATTCAACCTGGAAGCCAACGGCTACCATGTGCTTTGCTTTGATAGCGGGGAGCATCTGGTGGAAGAACTTAAAAACTCCATTCCCGATCTTTTCATACTTGACCTGATGCTGCCCGGCATAGATGGGCTTGAAGTCTGCAGACAACTTCGCGCAAATTCCAGGACAAAAAGTATTCCGGTAATCATGCTGACTGCGAAAAGTGAAGAGTTTGATAAAGTACTGGGTCTGGAGCTTGGGGCTGACGATTATCTTACCAAGCCCTTCAGTGTCCGTGAGCTGACAGCGAGGGTAAAGGCGATGCTCAGGCGGTTGGCAAATGCCATTCCAACTGAAGATGATGCAATCAAGCATGGGGATATTACCATTGACTCGATCCGACATGAAGTATACAAGAATGGAAAGCTGATTGAAATGCCGCTCAAGGAATTCGAATTGTTGAAGATGCTGCTTGTGAACAAGGGCAAGGTGCTGTCACGCGAGCTTTTGCTGGATAAGATATGGGGTTTTGATTATTTCGGTGAGACAAGGACTGTCGATGTACACATCCGATATATCCGGCAAAAGATAGAGGATGATGACAGCAATCCCTTATACATTGAAACAATACGCGGCATCGGCTACAGGTTTAGTGACCGGGAAAGCGGAACTACTGAACTTTGAGGCGGTGATGATTTGAGGAAAAAAATCCTGTTCTACTATATCATATTAATCATAACAGGCATGTCCATTACAGGCCTGTTTGTCACAACGTTTGCGCAAAATCTTTATAAAAACGAAGTAAGGCATCGTTTACTTACAGTGGCGGCTCTTATAAAC
>WSSedL1CaDRAFT_10000772_pt1 | contig 21339 bp, 19 predicted proteins | sample WetSurSL1Cattail_FD_9464 | JGI IMG/M metagenome (IMG submission 9464)
AAAGATACTCTACGACGATAAAAATATTTATGTTGCTATAAGGGCTTTTGACTCCGAGCCTCAAAAAATTTCCCGAAAGGCCGGAAGACGGGATGAATTTGCAGGCGACATGGCTGGGGTATGTTTTGATAGTTACCACGATCGTCGCACAGGGTTTGAATTTGATGTTTCAGCAGCTGGACAGAAAACAGATGTAATTTTAACAAATCCCAGCAGTGCTGACTTAAATTGGAATGCTGTATGGTATGCAAAAACAGGAACAGAGGACTCAGCATGGACTGTCGAATATGAGATACCATTAAGTCAACTCCGTTATGGGGATAGTCCTGAACAAGTGTGGGGGTTGCACTGCTGGCGTTGGGTCGATCGTTTGCAGGAAGAAAGCGACTGGGAGCCTCAGTCGTCGAAAGGACCAGGAATGTTATATCTTTTTGGTGAATTGCATGGAATTAAAGGATTGCCGAAATCGCGGCGTATAGAAGTAATGCCCTATGCCTTGGGAAGATTAAAAACTTTTGCGAAAGAGCCTGATAATCCCTTTGCTAATAAGGGTCTGAACTGGTATGGAAATGCAGGGCTTGATGCAAAAATTGGTTTAACAAGCAACTTCACTGCCGACCTTACAGTAAATCCCGATTTTGGCCAGGTTGAATCAGATCCGTCCGTAATGAACCTCTCAGCATTTGAAACATTTTATGATGAAAAGCGCCCTTTTTTCCTGGAAGGTAAAAACATTTTCAGTTTTGATTTTGATAATATAAACCTTTTCTATAGTCGGAGGATTGGCCATGCATCTGGCTATTATCCCGAATTAAACGACAATGAGCACATCAATTTTCCGGATAATACCGCCATCCTAAGTGCTGTAAAACTAAGTGGTAAAACATCAAAAGGACTTTCAATAGGAGTTTTGCAAAGTTTAACAGCTAATGAATATGCAAAGATAGACTCCTTAGGCAAAAAACGAAACTTAAACGTTGATCCACTCACTAATTATGCCATTGTTCGTGTGCTCCAGGATTTTAAACAGGGAAACACGGTGTTAGGTGGGATGATCACATCAACCAATCGGTTTATTCATGGCTCCCAACTCAATTTCATGAATCGGGATGCATTTACAGGAGGGTTTGACCTCTATCACCAATGGCATGATAAAGAATTTTATATAGATACCAAAATAGTTGGAAGCCAAATACAGGGCAATACCAATGCAATCAGAAATCTTCAAAATTCATCAGCCCGTTATTATCAGCGCCCTGATGTTGATTATATTCATTACGACAGCACCCGTACTCAACTTTCAGGTTATGGTGGTAAAATCAAAATTGGCAAAGGTAGTAAAGGCCTATGGCGGTATTCAACAGAAGTAAACTGGCGTTCACCCGGACTCGATTTTAACGATATCGGATATATGCAAACAGCCGATATATTCAAGCAGACAGCTTCGCTTTCGTACTTTATCAACCAACCTGTATCCATTTTTCGGACTTACAACTTCGGTATCAGCCAGACCAATAACTGGGATTTTGGCATGCATTATTTATCATCAGGAGGCAGTTTAAGTGCATATCTTGAATTTATTAACAAATGGGCCATCAACACATCTGTTAGTTACACGTCGCAAGCTTTGGATACCCGGATATTACGTGGAGGTTACGCGATGTATGTTCCTGCAATATGGTCTAATTATTTTTATGTTAAGACTGATCCTTCAAAAAAAGTATTTTTTGATGTCAGCACCAATTTGTCGGCATCTGAAAACAGAAGCAGCAAATACTTTTCAATACAACCCGGCTTCTCTGTAATGCCCTGGAATACATTAAAAATAGCAATGAGTGTTAATTATTCGCAAAATGAGGATAACTTACAATATGTCAATACTGCATTAGTTACCAGTGAAAACAGGTATATATTAGGTAAGATCAACCAACATACCTTAGGTGCTACATTCAGGATAGATTATAACATTACTCCGGAATTTTCTATTCAATACTATGGCAGCCCCTTTTCCTCAATTGGAAAATATTCCAAATTTAAAATGGTTACCAACCCCAGAGACGCCGTTTACAATAACAGGTTTACCATGCTAAGCCCGGTTTTGAATGCAAATAACTATGAACTTTTGGACATTGACTATAGTTTTACCAATCCTGATTTCAACTTTTACCAATTCCGGTCAAACCTTGTATTCAGGTGGGAATATCGACCCGGCTCACAAATTTATTTAGTTTGGTCGCAAGACAGAACAAACTATGTTACACCAGGCAATAATTCGGTTTATGACGCTTTAGGCAATATAAAAAGCGTATTTCCACGTTCTGTTTTCCTTATCAAATTTAATTATTGGTTCTCCATTTAGGATTATTAAATCATTTTAAAATGAGACGCCGAAAGCACAGAACTGAATATTAAAATTAATGCTGATACCACAACCGAATTACCTCGATTTGGGATGAGAATGGATGCCTTCGGCAATCTCAGACGAATAATGTGGTTTTGGCCAGATGCAAGGCTTTTAAATGCCCTAATTTTCAAATTAACCAAGTGATTTTATGAAAATATTAATTCTTTGTTCTGGTAATAGTTGTAGAAGCCAAATGGCACATGGCTTTTTACAATCCTTTGACAAAGGGATTGAAGTTCATTCGGGTGGTACCGAACCAGCTACAAGTGTTAGCAGGAGAACCATTAAAGTAATGGCTGAAGTAAACATTGATATTAGCTCCCATGTCCCAAAGCATGTTGATCAATATGTTAATGATGAATGGGATTACGTAATTACCGTATGTGGCCATGCTAATGAAATTTGCCCTGCCTTTACCGGAAAGGTTAAACAACGGGTGCATCTTGGCTTTGAAGACCCAACCCATGCTTCTGGTACTGATGAGTTTGTACTTAGCGAATTCCGAAGGGTCAGGGACGAAATTAAGGAAGGAATTTATAAATTCTATATAGAACTAATTAACCAATGTAAAAACTAATAATTCGCCAAGTCAGATGAAACAGAGAAGTAACAAACTACCACACAGCAAGGTATTCAATTATCTTGCTGTGGTGGTAGTTTAACACTTTCAATAACTTTAGTACACTTTCAATAACTTAATGCCCCAGGCACTTTTTGAGATTCTAACGGTTATTGAGCATAACTAGGAACCTTTTCTAATTTTCTTCCTTTCACAAATCGCTCACTCCAAATGATATTTCCATCAATGTCTACATAATTAATCATGTATTCACCATTGACTAAAATAGAAATATCCAGTTTGTTAAAATCTTTACTAATGCACACTTTCTCTCCTCGGAGGTTAAAAACTTCGGCTTTAATAGGATGAGTTTTCATGATATTTTAGAATTACATATACAACTTGTTATTGAGTTTATAACTAATTTTATTTCCGTTTATAAATTTCATTAGCACGCCCTCATTAAGGCATAGAGCCTCACAAATGTATTCAATGGTATTGGCATCTCTATAAACTATGTTTTGACTATTCATTATTTCCTTAACAGTAGTAAACTTGTTGTATTTTATTGTATCACTTATAATTAATGCCAAAATATAGTTTATATCATTAATTAATTTAAATGAGTTATCACTTAATCCTTTGAATTCCTTTGTTTTTATTAATTCATCAATATTTTCAACTACATCTTTCATGCGGTTTAATGATTGATGATAAGTAAGTAAGATACCAATTAAATTTAATACTTAAATCAAGCAAAAATTGAATACCTGTTCGACACTATTACCTCATTCGTTTTTGCAATATCGCTTAACCAGGTCTCAATATCCCTTACATGATTTAGTTCCTCATCCATAATCTTGCTTACCAGCAAATAGGTTGCCGGATCTTTTCCAAATGTATAATCGGCAATTTGCTGATACCGTTGTATGGCCTTTCGCTCATTATTTAAATTTCCATTAAGTATAACCTCAATATAATAATCTTTAGGAGTTTGACAACGAGCGTCTTTTTTTTGTTCCGAAGTATTTGGGTTCGGCGTAAATCCCAGTTGATTCAGTCTGCTTTTTAAGGATAGGGCATGGTTAAGTTCCTGATTTGCATGAATAAATAATTCAGGTTTTATCAAATTTTTCAAAGGACCTTCCATTAAAATTGCTCCAATCCATGACTGGTAGTAGGTAAGCCATTCATCATTCAGGGCATCATTAAGCATGCTTATTAGGTCATGTTTGTTGATAGTTAACCTTTGGGTGCCTGTTTTTTCCTTTGCATCAAATTTTGTTTTCATAATTTATTATTTGGTTGGAAATTACGGTTATCGGGTCTTAATTAGACCCACTTATCTTTAAACCAAAGATATTTCGAGAAAAATTGAGATACATTAAGAAACCATTAATTTTTGATTAAAATAAGATTAATTAGTTAGTAAAATAAATAAATAACTGATTATTATTAATTTAACTTTTGACCAGCTGCAACGTGCTCTTCTATAAAATATCCCATGCCTATTTTGGTATGAATGAGCTTTGGAGTATAATCCTTATCGATTTTGTTTCGGAGTGAATTAATGTGCACGTCAATCACATTGGTTCCTGAGTTAAATGATTCACCCCATACCTTCTCAGTTATTTCCAACCTATCAAATACTTTTCCCTGATTACTTAATAGCAACTCAAGTATATTATACTCCCTTTTTGTTAATTTAATTTCAACACAACCTCTTTTAACTTTTTTGGAAACCGTATCCATTTCTAAATCAGCAATTTTTAAAACAGGATTAACACTTTGTTCATTATTGCGCCGATTTAAGGCTTTCAATCGTACAAATAATTCCTGGAAACTGAATGGTTTTAGAAGATAATCGTCAGCTCCGCTTTCAAATCCGGTCACTTTATCTTCAATTGAATCCAGAGAAGTTAACATCAATATTGGAGTTTTTATGTCTTTACTCCGAATCCTTTTGCAAAGTTCAAATCCTGTAACGCCAGGTATAATAACATCTAAAAGAATGATATCATACTTTTTTTTGCTGGCCAACTTTTCCCCCATCTCGCTGTCATAAGCTACATCAACGATACAATCACTATTTTCCAAACCTAACTTTACAAAGCTTGAAATTTTAGGGTCATCTTCTACCATTAATATTTTCATTGACGGCATAAATTCAAAATTAAGTTATCGGTTAACACATAGGTAAAATTATCTAATATTTAGAATTATTGAATAGCGAATTTAAAAAACTTGAAAATATTTTGATTATTGTTGGTTTTAATTGAAAAATATAAAAGTTTTTTGTAGCTTTACTTTATCTAATTTATTAGTTATTAGGCTCTAACAATATTATAAGGAAGGTACTGATGCTAACATTTTGAAGGTTGAATATTGAATCGAATCCGGATTAAGCTAGATTTTTCAAAATTAACCAATGAAAACAAATGCCTTACACACAATAATAAAAGATGAGCTATCTCAGAAAGAGACAAGTAAAACGTTAAGTGAAATTAATACAATGAATTCCAGAAGTTTTAAATATATAAAAAACGAAGTAACTTTATATCTGGGCTTTCAAAGTACCTTGAATACCCGAAGTCTCACGGTTGTAATTGAAAATTGGAAAAAGGGATCTGCGTTTACATTACAATTGCTAAATACAAGGTTAAGCATCAAGAGTCATTTAAAGTTTAGCCTCATAATGCAATAATTTAAAACTAAACTAAATGGAAGCGACTCAAACCAAATTTTCATTGAACATTCTACTAGTGGAGGACAATTCTTCCGATACCTGCTTAATAAACAATTTCCTAAAAACGGAGAGAATGGGCATTACCACAACTCCTTGCTCATGCTTAACGGATGCATTGCAACTTCTTACTAAGCAAGATTTTGACGTTATTCTTTTGGATTTGGGATTGCCCGAGAGCAGAGGTTTGGAGACACTGCAAAAAATAAAAGTGTCAAGCAGCAAGGCTCCTATTATTGTTCTTACCGGATTGGATGACGAGGATTTAGCGCTTGCAGCTATGAAGGAAGATGCCCAGGAATATCTGGTAAAGAGCAGTCTTAATTCTGAAACTATTTTACATGCAATAAAATATAGCATTGAAAGAAAAAAGATTCAGGAAGTTCAAAAAAGGCATACACAGCGGTTTTCAATTCTTGCTATGGGAACATCAACGCTAAATGAATCGGAGGATTTGCCTTCCATTTATAAAGCAATCAGCGAAAGCATCAAAAGACTTTTAAACGATGTCTTTGTAATATCCGTAGAATTTATCAACAATAAAGAAGCTCATATTATAAACAGCGATTGGATTGAACCTTATATCAATGAAATAAAACGAATTAGTGGAATAGATTTATCCGGAGATATTTTTCAAATTAATGGCAATAACCAGGATATACTGGATTTATATAATGATGGTAAACTCCATAAAATTGAAGGTGGAATTTACGAAATGAGTACGGGTCAATTCTCACTTGATAATTGCAAAGAAATTGAAAAATTATTAGGCATCAATATTACTTATCTCATTGAATTTTCTAGGAATAACATTTACTACGGTGGTATCATCATTTTTTCAAACCAAGAGATCGGAAGCGAGGACATAAACATTATTGAAGCATTGTGCAGCCAGGCTTCATTAAACATACACCGGAGAACTGTTGACAAAGCTCTCAAATTAAGTGAAAAACGTTACAAAAGCCTTTTTACCGATTCTCCTATACCTAAATGGGAATTGGATTTCAGTAAAGTAAAAAAACATCTGGATGATCTGATGTCTAAAGGAGTTAAAGATTTGAGGAAATTTCTTGAAATGCATCCCGATAAGATAGATGAATGGCTTTCTGCAATCAAAGTTTCCGATTTAAACCAGGCTGTCCTGGATTTACATCGAGTTAGTTCAAAAGAACAGCTCACCACCAACAATTTCTTACCCAGATTTTCCCGAAAGAATCGAGCAGACTTCATCGATCGATTTGCTTTAATAGCCGAAGGTTTAACAAAATTGGACATGGAAATGGAGTTGTTTACCATGGATGGAGAGTCACGACAAATAAATATGAGGTGGGCTGTAGCTGAAGGATATGAAAAAACGCTGGAACGGGTTTTAGTTTCTGCCATGGATTTAACTGAGATCAAAAAAGCTGAAAAGTCACTACTTCAAATGAATGAAGAATTGGAACAAAAAGTACAGGAGCGTACTAATCAACTGGCTGAAACTAACAGATTACTTAAACAGGAGCTGGAAGATCGTTTACGAATAGAAGATGCAATGCAGGAAAGCGAAAAACAATTCAGGTTGCTCTTTAATAAAATGATTAACGGCTTTGCTTTATACGAAATCATCCTTGATAATAACCTTAATCCATGCGATTATAAATTTGTAGATGTTAACCCTGCCTTCGAAATACTCACAGGATTGAAGGCTGAGAATACAGTGGGTAAAAAAATTAGTGAAGTACTACCCAAAACAGAGGATTATTGGATAGAAATATACGGCCATGTCGCCTTAACCGGAAGAAGCATCGAATTTGAAGATTATCACCCTGAATTAAATAAGTACTTTAAAATAAACACATTTTGTCCCAAGAAGGGTTTCTTTGCAACTATTATGGAAGACATCACCTTTAAAAAACAGGCAATGCAAGCGATTAGCGAAAGCGAAGAAAAATACAGGATGTTGATTGAAAAAAGCAATGCATTGATTTGTGAAATAGACACAGAAGGAAAATTCACCTATGTTAATTCAAAATTTAAAGAGATTTTAGGTTATGAATCTAACAGCTTGATAGGTGATTACGCATTTAAAATTTGTAACGAACAAACACAAAAGGAATTTTCTCAAAAAATAAAAGCGGCATCAATCAGTTTCAAACCTCAAAAAAATGATTGGCAATTTAGCACCATATCCGGAGAATGGCGTTGGTTTAGCTGTAATTCAAGTACATTCATCAATCGAAAAGGAGATACCCGCATCAATTTGGTTTCTTTTGACATTACCGAAAAAATTAATATTGAGGAACAATTAAAAAAATATTCAGCTGATCTTAAAGAACTTAATGCAACAAAAGATAAATTTTTCAGCATTATCGCACACGACCTTCGTAATCCGTTCACCACTTTGCTGGGAGTTTCCGAATTACTTACCAGAAATGTGTACGATACAGACAAAATTGAAAAACTTGTTCAATTAATCAATGAGAGTGCAAAACAAGGTTTTAGCTTACTAGAAAATTTACTGGAATGGGCCAGAACACAGACTGGTAAAATGACATATAACCCTGCCAGAATTAACCTTAAAGAGCTTATTCTTGAAAATATTTTGCTTCTGGAAATTCATGCAGCCAATAAAAAAATTAAATTAATTGACAATAATGATCAAACTATTGAGGTTTTTGCAGATCGGGATATGGTCAATACGATTCTCCGAAATTTATTAAACAATGCCTTAAAATTTACACATATAGGCGGTAAAATATCCGTTATTGCACAAAAAAATGATGATTTTATAACAATCACAGTGAAAGATACTGGCGTAGGAATACCAAAAGAGGATCTTGAAAAGCTTTTCAGAATTGATATCAAATATTCAAGCGTAGGCACCGCTGAAGAAAGAGGTTCCGGCTTGGGGCTTTTATTATGTAAAGAATTTGTTGATAAGCATGGTGGCAAAATATGGGTTGAGAGCGAATTAAATAAAGGAAGTGAGTTTAAATTTACCATTCCTGTAATCAAATTCAACTAACGTTATTTTTTAAAAGTTAGGTGAATGCATTTTTATAAAGCCTATATGGGTTTCATTATGTTACTTAAAACTGAAAGCTACAATTACCTGATAATTTATTATTTTTATTAGTTTTTATTATCAAAAGACTTAAGTTAGTTTTATGGATTCACAGCAAGATCAATCAGTTGCAAACAGAAAAATCATTTTAATTGTTACCATGGTAACATCCTTTTTTACTCCATTTATGGGAACCGCTGTGAGCATTGCTTTACCCAAAATCAGTCACGAGTTTTCATTGAATGCCATGGCTATGACCTGGGTTATGATGTCGTTTCTTTTAGCATCAGCTGTTTTTCTGGTACCTTTTGGAAAGTTATCGGACATGATTGGTAGAAAAAAAATGTTTTTACTTGGAAATATTATTTTAACGGTTGCTTCCGTGGGATGCGCAATTGCTAATTCTGGTGGAATGCTTATTATTTACAGGCTCATACAAGGTATTGGTAGTGCAATGATATTTAGTTCCAGCATGGCCATTATAACCTCCGCCTATCCTCCGCATGAGCGTGGAAAGGCAATAGGTTTAAATGTCACAGCCGTGTATATCGGTTTATCGGCCTCACCGCTTATTGGAGGATACCTTACCGATAGTATTGGCTGGCGAAGCATTTTCTATTTGAATGCACTGGCAGGAGTTTTAATTATTTTGGCTATCATTTCGAGAATGAAAGTTGAATGGGCCGGAGCCAAAAATGAAAAATTCGATTTTGCCGGATCAATCATCTATGTATTATCTATTACAGCTTTAATGTATGGCTTTTCTAAATTACCTAAAGATTTTGCAATTATTTTAACCTTAACGGGCCTTGCAGGTTTTGTAATATTCGTAATGGTTGAGAAATGGACATTATTTCCTGTTTTAAATATTCAATTATTTGGACAAAATAAAATATTTACATTCGCGAATGTCGCCGCATTAATTAATTATTCAGCCACCTTTGCCGTAACATTTATTTTAAGCTTATACCTACAATATATTAAAGGTCTGGACGCCCATAAAGCCGGGCTGTTGTTGATATCGCAACCTGTTGTTATGGCATTAGCCGCCTCTGTGTCCGGCAAACTGTCTGACAAATACGATTCGGGTTTACTTTCATCGATTGGAATGGCTATTATTGTAATCGGATTGTCATTACTTATTTTCCTGGATGTAAACACTTCATATGCCTATTTGATTTTGAGCTTATTAATTTTAGGACTGGGATTTGGTATATTTTCATCCCCCAATACCAATGCAATCATGGGATCGGTCGATAAAAAATTCCTGGGCGTTGCTTCAGCCAGTGTTGCTACCATGCGAATGTCCGGTCAAATGATTAGCATGGCCACAGCAACCATGATCATACACTTGTTTATTGGTAATGCCAAAATAGTACCCGGGAATTTTCATCTTTTTATCCATAGTGTTAATGTTTCATTTATTGTATTTACCATTTTGTGCGTGTTTGGCGTATTTGCCTCATTGGTTAGAGGAAAAAAAGTAATCAATAGTTAAACAAGTTTTCAGGTTAAATGTTATAAGTTAGGATATTAGCAATAACTGGCTCCGTAAGGCAATCTTTAGCAAAAAAAATTGTATATCTATTAATCAAAAAATAAATCATGCCAAAAAAAGTAAATGATAATTCTTCAACCATTATTATCATAAGGCTAATGGTTGGTATTGTATTTCTTTCCGAAGGAATACAAAAGTTTTTATTTCCAGAAACTCTTGGCGTGGGACGTTTTGCTACAATAGGTATCCCCTATCCTTATTTCTCCGCGCCATTTACCGGCTCATTCGAAATCCTTTGCGGGCTTTTTGTAGTTTTTGGGCTTTATACCCGTTTAGCTGCAATCCCCTTACTCATCGTTATATTAACAGCCATCATATCAACAAAATTTCCATTCTTTATGCACAAAGGTTTCTGGGCAACTTTGCATGAAAGCAGAACTGATTTTTGTATGTTATTGGGTTTAATCTTTCTTTTAATCAAAGGAAGCGGAAAATGGTCCCTCGAAAATCAGGTAATCAAAAAAACATAGAGTTTCATGGTTTGTGTAGTCAGTCATATATTATATCTTTGTGCCGATTTAAAACGAAAACTTAAATGAAAAACGAAAGTATTGAACAAACATTAGTGCTAATTAAGCCCGATGCACTTAAAAATTCTTTAACTGGTTATGTAATGTCTCAATTGTCAGAATTTCATACAGGCTTACGATTTGCCGGAGCAAAGATAGTTCAGGTCAGTCCTATGCTTGCTGAAGAACATTATGCTGAACATAAAGGCAAGATTTTTTTCCCGTCTCTCCTTGAATATATTATGGGCATGCTTCATTATCCTGATGAACCAGGGAAACGAAAAGTCAAAGCATTTGTATTTCAGGGGCCAGATGCTGTTAAGCTTGTACGCAACATATGCGGGCCAACCAATCCTCACGAAGCAAGGGAAAAACGTCCTGGTTGTATAAGAGCACTTGGAACGGTTGTACCCTTAAAAGATGAGGCTGGTATTGAGGTAGGTCAAAGAATGGACAATCTTATTCATGCATCCGCCAATGATGTTGATGCCGAAAGGGAAATTAAACTTTGGTTTAAGCCTTCTGATATTCCGCCATCCATGCGGGTTTATGAAACAGAAGTAAGCAATGAGCACTTTTATATAAATGAAGGCCAATTATTCAACAGTTATATGCCTGGCAGTATCTGTTTATTTGCTCCAGGTGATGTAGTGTGGAAAACCGACCTCGAAGCATTACGCCAACACAGCAAAGGAGCAACATCTCCAATATCTGTGGCATCTGTGGCTGCTAAATATTTGATAAACTTAACCTAGCTTATCATCATACCTTATAATGTTCAAAAACAAACGCTGACTGGTTGTCTGTAATAATAGAATTACCAGTCAGCATTTGTTTTTCATTTCAATATGTTTCACTGTATTCAGAATTTCTGGTATCTACACTAATGTCATGTGAAAAATTTTAAAAAAAATACAGAGTTTTCCTAAACATTATGACAACCGAATGTGTTATTACTTTGCATTAAACAAATAAACAAAAAACATGGCAACAATTACATTAAAAGGAAATCCAGTTCATACATCAGGTGATTTACTGGCAGTTGGAAAAAAAGCTCCGGACTTTGAATTAGTCAAAAATGATCTTTCCAGGGTTTCATTAAAAGCGTATTTAGGCTCAAAAATAGTTTTGAATATTTTCCCAAGTATAGATACGAGCACTTGTGCAACCTCAGTGAGAGAGTTCAACAAAAAAGCTGCTTCGTTACCAAACACCAAAGTACTATGTATCTCCAGGGATTTACCATTTGCTCAGGCCCGTTTTTGTGGGGCTGAGGGAATAAACAATGTAACCACATTATCCGATTTTGTTAATGGAAATTTCGGGAAAAATTACCACCTCGAAATTATAGATGGGCCTTTAGCTGGCTTGCTTTCTCGTGTGGTAGTTGTTCTTGACGAACAGGGAAATGTATTATACAATGAACAAGTTCCTGAAATTGTTAATGAGCCCAATTATCAGGCCGCATTAGACGTATTGTAAAGAACTTGATCTTAAGATAAGGAAGGCGTATGCTTTCCCATATATTACATAGAATATAAGCCGGAAATAACTCTCCGGCTTTTTATTTTTATTTAACCAAGATCCTAAAAATTCATAGATTTTCGTAAAAACTTGTACTTTTAGAATTTCATTTAACAAATTTTTATTGAAACGATCCATTGCAATATTAACTGTATGCCTGATTATTGGTGTTGGTTATTCACAAAGGTACAATTTTAAGAACTTTTCAGTAGATAATGGTTTAACGCAATCAGAAATCTATGCCATTTGCGAAGATCAGAGGGGAAATCTCTGGTTTGGCTCACTTGGAGGTGGTTTAATAAAATATGACGGTTACACGTTCACAAGTTACAGAGAAGAAGATGGCTTAGCCAATAATTTTGTTCATGCTATTTATGAAGATAAGACAGGAAAGTTATGGATAGGAACTGAAACAGGAGTATGTACTTTCGATGGTATTAAATTCAAATTAATCAATCAGCCAGGTGGTCCTGCTAAAAATACAGTTAAGGCGATCAAACAGGATATCTCAGGTAATCTTTGGTTTGGTACTGAAAGTAAAGGATTATTCCAATGGAATGGCACTTCTTTTAAACATTATAGCAATCTGCCCGATCAAACTATCCATTGCATATTTGAAGACAAAAGTCATAACCTGTGGGTTGGCACCAACAAAGGCGCTTATAAACTTCAGGATTCAGAATTTTTAAGATACTCGCAAAACGAAGGGTTACCTTCCGACATCATCAGAAGTATTTGTGATGACGACAGGGGAAATTTATGGTTCGCTACTTATGGAGGAGGAATTTGCTGTTATAACGGAACAACCTTCTCTAATTACAACATCGAAAAAGGGCTTTGCAGCAATGCTGCGTTTAGCATTATTGCTGATAAAAACGGCAAAATTTGGGTTGGAACTGCAAATGGAGTATCTTCTTATGATGGCGTATCTTTTAAAAATTATTACGATTTAAATGGATTGGCTGGCAACACAGTGGTTTGCATATTCGAAGATTCGTCCGAGGACATCTGGTTTGGAACATCAGGCGGCGGAATCAGCCGACTCGACAATGAGCGCTTTACCCATTTTACCGAGAATGAAAAGATGGGACGCCAGGTGTATGCGGTTATTCAGGCACACAATGGAAATATGTTATTTGGCACTTCCAATGGCGGATTAACAATATTTGACGGTAAATATTATTCCCAGGTGAAAGGCACCTCAAATTTCACATCCTCCAAAGTCAGGGTGCTTTACTATGATGCTGATAGCACCTTATGGATTGGAACATCTGGTGATGGTGCATTTAAGTTTAACCATCAGGGATTTACACACTACTCGACAAGCGATGGCTTACAAAGCAATAACATTTCGGCATTTGTAATGGATAATGAAAAAAATGTGTGGATTGCAAGTATTGATAGCGGAATTAGTGTTTTAAATAAGCAATCGAACAAATTCAAAACTTTTTCAGAGCATAATGGGCTTGTTAATAATAATATATACGCTTTAGCGAAGGATAATCAGGGAAATATCTGGATAGGAACAGACAAAGGCCTGAATAAAATCTCATTCAATACAAATGATACCATACCTGTTTTTTCTAAGTATACAAATGAAAACGGGTTGTCTGGTAATGCAATCCGGTCCATCATCATAGATCAGTCAAACAACATATATATTGGAACTGCAGGTAGCGGTATTACCATTTTGAATGGTTCGACATTTAAAATTCTGAATAAAAACAATGGCCTAAGTTCAAATAATGTTTATTTACAAATTTTGGACGAAAACAATAATCTGTGGGCAGGCAGCGAACTTGGAATTGACAGGATTACTTTTGCACAGGATTTTGCTGTGGAAGAAATACGGCATTACGGAAAAAACGAAGGGTTTACCGGTGTTGAAGTATACCGCAATGCTTGCTTTAAGGACAAAAATAACAACCTCTGGTTTGGAACAGTAAACGGAGCTACACTTTATAAACCTAAGGAAGATTTGCCGTATAAAACACCTCCCAGAATTCACATTACCGGAATAAAATTATTTTTTGATAACATTGAAAAAACGAAATATGCGGATACCACGGCAACATGGTATCCCATTCCAACCAATTTAACCCTTCCCTATTACAAAAACAATCTAACGTTTGAATTTGCAGGTATTTATCATCGCAATCCCGAAGCAGTCCTTTACAAATATAAACTTGAAGGGTATAAGGACGAATGGTCTCCGGCCATGACAAAGCATGAAGTTATGTTCTCCAATCTTCCGCCAGGGAACTATATCTTCAAAGTATTGTCATGCAACGAATACAATGTATGGAATAAGGATCCGCTCACTTTTGAATTCAGAATATTATCGCCTTTCTGGCAAAGGTGGTGGTTTATATCGCTAAGTGTACTGATTATCATTGCTGGAATATGGTTGGCTTTTCAATACAGAATAAAACAAATCAACACAAAGAACAGAATTGAAAAGGAAAAACTCCTCATGGAGAAAAGCATCATTGAACTGGAGCAGGAAGCCGCACGGTTACAAATGAACCCTCATTTCATTTTCAACTCCCTCAACTCGATACAAGGGTTTATTTCCGTGAATGATGCCGTTCAGGCTAAGCGGTATTTGGCTAAATTTGCCCGTTTGATGCGTTTGATTCTTGAAAACGCAAGGGAAGAATATATCCCGCTTCAGAATGAAACGGATATGCTGGAAAACTACCTCGAACTGGAAAAACTCTGCAAAAATAACACCTTTGACTTTTCCCTAAATATTCAGGAAGCAATAAATTGTGAATCAATAGATATTCCACCAATGTTAATACAGCCATTTGTAGAAAATGCTATTATTCATGGTATAAAAAACAAAGATGGCAAAGGTTTGATTGAACTCAACTTTTATATCAAAGATTCATTACTGGTATGCGAAGTTGTGGATAATGGTATTGGCCGGCAAAAATCAGCCGAAATCAAGGAAAAGACTAAATCAAAACACAAATCAACCGGTATGATGGTAACACGCAAGCGCCTCGAGCAATTTAAACTTCAAACAGGTTCAGAAGCGGGTGTAAAAATTGTGGATTTAAAAGACGAACAGGGCAATGCAATGGGAACCAAGGTTATTGTGGGTATACCTTATGAAGCTGATTAGGAAAAACAAGTGCCAAGTACTTCGAGTTTGGAGTACTTAAAGTTTCCTCAACTAAAAATTGCCAGGTGTTTCTCGAATTTGATGCAAGTTTTTAAGTACTTTAGGCACTCTAGGCAATCCAAACTCCAGGCACTTTTAACAATAAATGTATGGAAAACAAAATTTACACAGCACTCATCATCGACGATGTTGACAACTCACGGATAACCCTTGCCCACGACCTGGCGCAATATTGCCCGCAAATAAAAATCATTGGTGAGGCCAATAGTGTGAAAACCGCCATTATTGAGATAGCTGAGAAAAAACCTGACGTGGTATTTCTCGACATCCAATTGGGCGACGGCCTTGGCTTTGAAATTCTCGAAAGCATTAAAGATTTTAATTTCCAGGTAATATTCACAACTGCGCTGGACTCCTATGGCATCAAAGCCATTAAATTCAGCGCCCTCGACTATTTGCTTAAACCTATTGATCCGGATGAACTGATTGTGGCGGTAAACAAGCTCGAAAAAAATACCAAACCTGATGATATCAAAGACAGCATTAACTTATTACTCAATAACATTAAAGATATTCAGCCCAGCAACAAACGCATTGTGCTAAACAGTGCCGACAAGGTGCACATGGTTTACATTACCGATATTATTCGTTGCGAATCACAAGGTAGCTATACCGTCTTTCACCTCAAAAACAAAGAACAAATTGTAGTTACTAAAAACTTGAAAGAATACGAAAATATGCTGGAAGAATATTCGTTCATAAGGGTACATCACTCCCATTTAATCAACTTCTCATACCTCAAGGAATTCGTTAAGAAGGATGGCGGTTATGCAGTAATGACGGACAATTCGCAGGTACCCGTTTCTTTCAGGAAAAAGAATGACCTACTTGATATGATTGAAAAGTAAGTAGATAGCCATACTCATTACCTGGCACTAAGATTTACGCAATCGCATTTCACAATCTCCTCGCGGTTTCCCTGCCAAAAATGCAATCCTCCGCCCTGACACCACTTATATTCTTTGCAATTACTGCACATGCCGGTTTTGGTCCAGGTACGGTCACGCATTTCTGTGAATTTTTGATTCCAGATTTGAAACAAATCATCAGTATAAATATTTCCCTGCACAAAGCTTCGATCGATATTGGGACAAGCTGATATGGAACCATCAATCAGCACGGAAGCAATATTAATGCCTGCCCGACAAAAAAAGTAACCATCCCTGACCTTTTTTTCATAAGGCCCCACAAAGGATTCGCAACTGAATTTAACATCTATTTTTTTCTCTTTTCGGGAACTTGAAATAAACTCCATGAGGTACTTAAATTGTGCAGCATCCAATTGCAGTTCAGGATTGTTTGAAGCTCGGCCAATTGGCGATATGGTAAATAGCCGCCAGGCTTTTACATCATTATCAACAAAATACTTTTTTATATCGTTGAGTTCTGTTATATTCCGTTTGTTAACGCAGGTAACCACATCGTAATTAATGCGTTTTGATTTTTTTATCAATTGCAAAGCACCAATCGCATTTGAATAGCTGTTCTTATGATTTCGCAGCCAATTGTGCGACTCTTCCAGGCCGTCGATGCTCAATGTCAGAGAGCCCATACCTGCGCCTGCAAGTTTTCCATGCATTGCTTCGTCGTAAGCAAAACCGTTGGTAACGATGCCCCACCTGAAACCCCGCTTTCGTAATTCTTTACCACAAAGATCAAGATCGCCTCTTAATAATGGTTCACCTCCGGTTATGGCCACCGTTATGGAATCTTTAGCATAATAGCTTCTTAAGGGTTCAATGGACTTCAGAAAATCGTCCAGTGGCATATCTTTTTGCGCTGCAGTCTTGGAACAATCCGAGCCACAATGCAAGCAGTTCAAATTGCAGCGCCTGGTGCACTCCCAAAACAAGTAATTTAGCTCATGAAATCTTGTTTCATTTAGCCTGAAATAATTGTGAAAGGAACGTCTCCCAGACTCAAAATAGTTCATTACTTGGTATCTAAAGCAACTTCAATGGAATTATATACATTTTTTATTGTTGTGTCTTTTGTTGCAAATGCACCATTGTTATCTGCATCAATATCTTCAAATTTAACAAGGTAACTATCAGCCTTTTCAGTATATAAAACAAAATTGCCTGACCCGTCAGAAAAAACATATTGTTCATGATTACTGACATAGACTTTAATGCCTTCGATGGGAAGATTGGTCTTGGCTGATTTCACAGTACCTCTGATCTGAACATCAATACCTGTATCACGAGGCATACCATAACAAGCTTGAAAAACGAACAATGCCGAGGTAAAACTGAGGGTGCCCAATAGTTTGCGGATAATTTTTTGCTTTCGTTGATTAGTGGTTTTCATTTTAATTCAAGTTATCATTTATCAAATTTAAAAGATTTAAATGAATTTCACCATGAAATAACTTCCAAATAGCGCAGTAAAATAATTTACGTTAAAATGCTATTAATCAACTATTCAGTAATTATCAATTAAATGCTTAACAAAAATTTAACTAACAACATGATTGGATATTGAAAAATACGACTACTTTTGCGCCCTCTTAAAATAATTTAAAAATAAAAAGAAATGTTAGTAATTGAAAATGCAACTATTGTTTGCCGTAGTTTTGGTGAAAATAATGTGATCATTGTTGAAAATGAAAACACTGGAATAAGTTTGACTCTCCAAAATGCAAAAGGTATTGAAGTAGAATTGGGATCAGAAGGTAAATTAATTTACAAAGAAGGCCCTGTTTGTCAATTGGTTAGTTTTGAACCTATGATGGTTGAAGAACTCGTTTGATATAAAAAAGTAAAACTATAAATGTCAAAAGCCGACTCCTTAAATGGGTCGGCTTTTTTGTTGGTTTTGGTTTGATTCATTCTCAAATTAATTTTACATTTAAAAAGTAAATAAACATTATGCTATGCAACCGGATTATTGGGAAACAAAATTTAAAGAAGAAGGTATAGCATGGAAATTTGAACCTTCGGATTCCGTATTAATCGCAGCAGAATTATTTAAGACAAATCAGTTAAGCAAAATACTAATTCCGGGAGTTGGATATGGCAGGAATGCCAAAGTCTTTTATGACAAAAGATTTCAAGTAACCGGAATTGAAATCTCCCAAACCGCCATAAATTTGGCCAAAGAAAACGGATTGAATTTTAACATTCATCATGGTTCTGTAACATCCATGCCATTTGATAACGAACAATACGACGGCATTTTCTGCTATGCAATGATTCATTTGTTAAATAGGTCTGAACGAAAAACGTTTTTAAAGGCTTGTTATCATCAGTTAAGGCAAGGTGGATTAATGGTCTTTACGGTAGCTTCAACAGATGCAAATATGTACGGCAATGGTAAGAAATTAAGTAGAGACCGTTTTGAAATACAGAAGGGCTTAAATGTTTATTTTTACAGCTCCGAATCGGTTATTAAAGAGTTTACTGGTTTTGGATTAATTGAGGTGAGAGCTATTGATGAGCCCATAAAACACATGGAAGGGTATGAACCGCTAAGATGTAAGTTGGTAATTTGTAAGAAGAAATAACAAGTCCCGCTGCGCTTATAATGAATTTTTGTACCTTTGAAAAAAAAGTATTATGCAAGCCTATAGATTTGAAACTCGTATATCTAAAAAGGGAACAATACAATTACCTTTTAATAAGCAATTAATTGATAGAGAGGTAGAAATAATTATATTGCCAAAGCAGGATTTGAAATCCGACAAGAAATCTGCTGCTGATTTTGTAAAAAAATGGACTGGATTTCTTTCGAGTACCAATATTGAAGATTCTAAATTTAAATATTTAAATGAAAAGTATAAATAATGAGGGTGTTACTTGATACAAATATAATTCTTGATATAGCTCTTGGAAGAAAACCTCATTATGCTGATTCCGCAAGTCTTTTTAAAAAAATTGACAATAAAGAATTATTTGGATTTATCACTGCCACTACAATTACTGACATCTATTATATCGCAAAAAGAGAAAAAGGTCATCAAATTACCATATAAGCAGTTTGATCGAGATAATTGATGTTATTGGAATTGATAGGGAAGTAATCATTGAATCACTTACATCTCAACTTACAGATTTTGAAGATTCAATACAGTCTATTGCATCTCGCCTAAATAATTTAGATTATATCATTACTCGAAATGAGAAGGATTTTACAAATTCTGAGATAAAAGCCATATCTCCAAAAGCTTTGCTGGATTTGTTAAAGAAGAAAAAATAAGTTCAAGACCACTTTAAGAAATTTCATATTTTCAACTTTCTTCGTGAACTCTGTTCCTCTGTGCAACTCTGTGTAAAAGTTTGTAATTACACTTATCAAAAAAACCATTACACTTATGGTTTTACCAAAACATCCTCCTCTTAGTACCCTACTTTCGTTTCATCATTAATTTTAAAAGGAGGAAACTACAATGAAAAATTTACCATCAAACCAACAAAAACTTTTCTATAAAACAAGCATATTATTAATTATGCTGCTTACTTGCTCAGTTTGGGTATCGGCCCAGGAAAGCACTGATGCTAATAAATCCTTATCGCCCTACTTCTTAGTACTAAGCGATAACCCTGAAACTGATCAGTTACCTTTAAAGAATACCAGTGCCGATGTCAACATCACAGGCGTTATTGCCGATGTTACCGTTCACCAGGTTTATAAGAACGAAGGCAAAAATGCACTGGAGGCCATTTATACTTTTCCTGCTTCTACAAATGCTGCTGTTTACGCCATGGAAATGAGAATAGGCGACCGCCGGATCATTGCCAAAATCAGGGAAAAACAAAAAGCCCGCGAAGACTATGAGAAGGCTAAATCCGAAGGCAAAAGAACATCCTTACTTGAGCAACAAAGGCCCAACGTATTTCAGATGAATGTAGCCAACATTATGCCAGGCGATGAAATTGAAGTTATCATGAAATACACCGAAATGCTCATCCCTGAAAGCGGCACTTACAAGTTCATATACCCAACTGTTGTGGGCCCCCGTTATACCGGTGAAAACACCAATTCATCTTCGGCTGCATTTACCCACACACCTTATCAGAAAGAAGGCAATAGTCCATTTTATAATTTTAACATCAACGTAAACTTATCGGCAGGAATGCCTATTCAAAGCATTCTGAGCGCTACACACAAAATAAATGTGAAGTACCCGCAAACAAGTTCTGCACAAATAGCATTGGATAAATCGGAAACAAAAGGTGGAAACCGCGATTTCGTTCTTCAGTATCAGCTGGCCGGTAAACGCGTTGAATCAGGATTAATGTTGTACGAAAACGGCGATGAAAACTTCTTTATGATGATGGTGCAACCACCTAAAACCATAGCCAAAGAAGATATACCCCCACGTGAATACATTTTTATTGTTGATGTATCCGGCTCTATGAGTGGATTTCCCATTTCCGTATCTAAAAATCTTATCCGCAACCTGGTTACCAATTTACTACCAACTGATAGATTCAACATCATGGCATTTGCAGGTAATTCAGGATGGATGGCCGAAGAATCCTTACCTGCCAATTTGGAAAATATCGAAAAAGGTATCCGTTTTGTTGACAGACAAGAAGGCGGTGGCGGTACCAACCTTTTATCAGCTTTACAGAAAGCGCTTACTTTCCCGAGGAAAGACGAAAACCTGTCACGTTCCTTTGTAATACTTACCGATGGCTATGTAGATATTGAAAAAGAAGCGTTTGATCTGATCCGGAACAACAGTGACCAAGCCAATACATTTGCTTTTGGAATCGGCAGCAGCGTTAACCGTTTCTTAATCGAAGGAATTGCACACGTAGGCATGGGCGAGCCGTTCGTTGTTTCAAAAGAATCCGATGCA
>WSSedL1CaDRAFT_10000773_pt1 | contig 21337 bp, 18 predicted proteins | sample WetSurSL1Cattail_FD_9464 | JGI IMG/M metagenome (IMG submission 9464)
CAACTCAGATAACATTTTATATTGATGGTGTCCTGAAAAGAACAATAGCTAATCCAGGTGTTTTCGATCCTGTGGTAGTAATCTTTGATATTGGGTTTGGTGCACCTTCTAATGCAATTTTTCCATATTATATGTATGTTGATTATTTAAGAATATGGGGAAGAGAAAGAACAATAGAAAACAGAACATTAAATTCTGGGAAAACAAGTGATTTTGCAAGTTACGCTTTTAATATTGCAGGCAATGGTGGAAGTTATTCGGTCAATACTGGAGCAATTAATGAGTTATATGCGACTAAATCAATTACATTAAAACCTGGATTTACGGCATTTAATGGATCTGGATTTATTGCGCGCATTGATAATTATACAAAGATTTCCGAGACAAAATCATCTAAAGAATTTGAAGGATTTGAAAAAGGAGCACCAATAAAAGCACCATCTTTAATTACACAAGAGAATAAAACAATTAAAATTTGGCCAAATCCTGCCAAATCAACATTAAAGGTTATTTGCTCAGAAATTCCTGATAATATTCAAATATTTACATTATCTGGGCAAAAAGTTTTGGATATAGCTTCGAAATCTCCCACTACCTCAATTGACGTATCCAAATTATTAGGAGGTGTTTATATTGTAAAAGTGCGAATTAATTCAAATTTGTATACCGGGAAATTGATTATTAATCATTGATTATTAATTGTTTACAAATATAGGTGATTTGGATTTATCAAAGCGTTTTTCTTTTTAAAATACTTTCAATTGAAGAAACCTATAGTTCAAAAATAATTTTGGAATAAATAAAAAATGAGTCTTAAGAATTCACCTTGATTTTCAGAATTTTCAATAATTAAATAAATATAACCTTTTAAAATTAAATCTATGAAAAAGCAACTCTTAATTACCCTGATGGCAATTTGTTCAGTATTGATAACCAACGCTCAATGGTCAGGAACAAACCCTCTTTACACTTCTTCAAAGGTTGGCATTGGCACCTCTACACCATCAGCTGGTTTACATGTAATAACCAGTGATAATTCTTCAGGAAATAACATTACCGCAATACTCGGAAATAATTATAATGACTGGACCCTTTTCGGTGGCACAACTGGAGGGAGAATAAGAGGAAGCAATGAGGGCTTTTTAGCAATTGAAAGCAATCCTGCTGGTTACGGTGATAAAAAATTGTACCTCAACTATGGCAGTGCTGGAGATATTTGTGCTGCATATGGTGGAGGTAATATGGGTATTGGAGTGTATTACCCAGCCTATAAACTTGATGTAGCAGGAGATCTTCATTTAAGCAATAGTAATCATTCAATATTTTTAAGGATGGGAGCTATTGGCAATAGTAATTATGAAACTGCCATAAGAACAAGATTCGTAGATGGTAACGGAAGCTTCATGGATCTTGGTGCTTTTTGGGGAAGCAGTACAAATTTCACTAGTTTCTTAACCATTACCCCTACTGGGAATGTTGGCATAGGCACCTCTCAGCCGGCCTATAAACTAGATGTTCTTGGCACTATACGCGCAAGTGAAGTTAAAGTGGATTTGTTGGGCCAGGCCGACTTTGTTTTTGCTCCCACCTACAAACTCCGTCCTCTTTCTGAAGTTGAAAAATATGTTAAAGCTAACAGCCACCTGCCAGAGATACCTTCAGCAACAGAAGTTGCACAAAACGGGTTAAGCTTGGGTGAAATGCAAAATAAATTACTTCAGAAGGTTGAAGAACTTACTTTATATGTAATTGAGCAAAACAAACGCATCGATGTCCTTGAAAAAGAAAATGGTGCATTAAAAGCTAAAATGACCGACAAGTGCGAATAGTTCTATACAGACCTAAAACTGGAGGACAAATTATGAAAATATATATTAAACAAAAAAGTCCTGTTATTTTTCTTTTAATGATGCTCCTATTTGATTTTATGAACAATCAAGTAATAGAAGCTCAGGATAATTGGCGCTGCCCCATGCTAGGTACTTTAAATGGACCAGTAGTTATTTTTAAAGCAGATGACTATTTTTGGAATGGTGTTTATGGTGGTGAGGGTGAAAATTGGACTAAGTTTTTTAACATAATTAGAAATGAAAACATTTGTACAGATATTAATGTTATAACAGGATGGACTACATGGAATTGGGATGAAGCCAATGAAAGAATAATGAATTTATACCAGGAAACATACTTAAATAGTTTAAACGATAATGTACATAGATTCGATTTCTTGGGCCATACTAAAGACCATGAAAACATGGTTTGCAAAGACTATGATGCGCAATATTATCAGATACAGACATCCCAGGATGCGTTTCATAATAATTTAGGATTTGACTCACATGGACTTGTTACACCCTATAATACTATTGACCAAACTACAAAGAATGCTATTGATGATTATAATACCAATAATGATGATCTATTAAAAATATGGATGAACTATGGCTTTAGCACCAAATATTGTGATGGGCGTGACCCAGGTCCATTGATTGATTATTCAGGATGGAATTTCTTAAGTTTGGAATATGGCCCTGATTACAGCCATATACTTCTTAGTACCAACTTCCTAGAGCAAGGGGATACCTTAATGATGACTGATTATTTTATCGCAAATTATGACAACGTTTATGCTAAATGTGAAATCATAATAATGGAGATTCACCCTGCCAGCTGGAGAGATCAAAGCGCTTTTGATGCATTTACCAATATGATTGCTTTTCTGAAAACCAAAAATGCTCTATTTGTCACACCGGATTATATTTATAATAAAGCCAATGTAGAGCATTATTGCGGGGATTACTATGATATTGAAAATGTAAATGCCGTGAGTTCATTGACTGCCGGCACAACCTTTCAATGTCCAAATACCTTTGTTCATGATGCAGCAAATGTATCTTTTACTGCCTCAAAGGAAATTAGTTTAAAGCCAGGTTTTACGGCAGAGTACGGGTCTACCTTCGATGCATCCATAGTCCCAAAGGTAGGCTTAAAAAGTCAGTATGCTCAAAAAGTAAAACCTATTGAAGAAGTTGAGCCCTCTGAAATAAAGGTTAACGTATATCCAAACCCCAATAATGGTATATTTACAGTTGATTTTGGTAATCAACAAGATAAGGGAAAATTAATCGTCATTTCAGATTTGTATGGTCATGAAATAAAAAGAATAAATTCGACTTCTTCAATGGAAATCATTGATTTATCAAATGATCCTGGCGGTATCTATGTAATTAAAATTTTATCAAATAATCGTTTTAAAACCATTAAAATTGTAAAAGATCACTAAAAGTTACTTCATAAGACGGTTTGACAGAGGTTTGTAACGTCATTTGCGAAGCAAGTTAAGAAATAGCACATTATAAGAGCCTGGCAACTGGAATGATTGCCGGGCTTTTGTTATTTGTAGTTGTTGATTGTTCTTAAATTCAGCAAATGAAGCGTAAAGAAATCAATTTGCATTGTTATAGGTTCGGAACAGCGAAATAATTCGCTATTTTTGCTTTAGTGTCTCAAATTAAAAATAACTAACCAACATCTATCAATCATGAAAAAAATAATTATTGGTCTCATGGCCCTTCAATTCAGTTTATTTATTGTAAGTGGTCAATCGTATTTAAGTGGTGGTTTTTATAAAGGATACATTGTTTCAAAAACGGATACTATTCGTTGCTATGTTAAGAATGGGAATCATTTTGAAAAGGCCAAAGTAGTTAAATATAAATTTTCAAAAGAGGGTGAAGTAAAAGAGGTTGACATTGAGGATGTTGTTGCATTGTACGACAATACTTCAATTTATAGAAAAATGACCTTTAAAAAAAGGAATTATTTAATGATAGAACAAGTGAAAGGGCCTGTGTCGTTGTATGAACAGGTTGTAACATATAGAACCAGTAATGGTCCTCAGGACTACAGTACCTATTATTTAGAGAAATCGGGACAGCTAGTTAAAGTTGGCTTAACCACCTATAAAGACGATATCAAAAGTGTATTGACTGATGATCCTGAAACAACTGCCAAAATTGATAAAATGAAATTCGGGGAAGTAACGGCGTATATACAGGCATTTGTGAATAACTATAACGCAAAGCTTAAGAAGTAAGTTTTGCATTAGACCAAGCCCATTGATTGATTTGATAGAAAACCCATCGTTGAATGCAGTTACAATAGATGTTTGTTTATAATTGATAATAACAAACTCTTTTTTAATGGCTTGCTGATATAGCCAACACTTCCCGAATCAATGGCTTTTTTCTTATCTTCTGGAGCGGCGTAAGCTGTTTGGACAATTATTTTCAAATCAGGTTTTTGTAGCTTTATCTGTCGGATAGCCTCATAACCATTTATATCAGGGAGGCTAATGTCCATTAATACTAAATTTATCTGTTGGGTTAATGACAGTTGAATAGCTTCCTTGCCGTTTTCAGCATACAAAATATTTAAACCGGTTTCAGCAAGTATTTCCTTGATATATTCGGCATTATAAATATCATCTTCAACTATCAGTATGGTTTTGTTTGAGAAGTCATATTCTTCGGGTTCTTCTATCGATAAAGGTTCTTGGTGCAGTTGTTCAATTGTTTTATAAGCAATTGTAAAAGAAAAGGTACTACCTTTATCAGGTTCTGATTCGAGCCATAGTTCGCCTCCTAACAAATTGACCAAGCCCTTAACTATTGATAAGCCAAGACCTGTGCCTCCAATCGCTTGATTTGTTCCTTGTTTTAACTGGGCAAAACGTTCGAAAACTAACTTTTGCTTATCGGTTGGTATGCCCATACCTGTGTCGGAAATATAAAAAACCAGGATATTATTGTCATTGATCTTACAACCGCCTTCAATGATGCCTTTATCTGTAAATTTGAAAGCATTGCTGATAAGGTTGATGAATATTTGTTTCAATTTTACCTTATCTGTTACTATTACACATTCTGATGAATTGTAATGGGCATGCAAACTAAACCTAATTTGTTGCTTCCCCATACGTTTCTGATATTCCTTGAAAAAAGATGTAAGTTCTGTAAATAAATCATGTAGGTTACATTCCTCCATATTAACGGGCAATTGTCCTGATTCAATTTTGGCAATGTCGAGAATATCGTTTACTATATCGAGCAAATCATTACAACGCTGATTGATTATTTCAGAAAATTTTTCAAGTTTTGGTTTGTTGTTGTATTGTTTAATCAATAAATCGGAGAAACCCATAATAGCATTCATGGGCGTACGGATTTCATGGCTCATGTTATGCAAAAAAGCCGTTTTAAGCTTATCGCTTTCTTCAGCCTGTTCTTTAGCTAATAAAAGGTCTTCATTAGTTTGACTTAATTTTTTATTGATGGCAATATATTCTTCATTTAGTGCATAGTATTCATTGTTTTTTTGCATTAATTCATTGTTTAACGCCAGGTATTCACTATTTTTTTCTTTGAGTAAAAGTTCAGCCTGTTTACGTTCAGTGACGTCACGTACCACTGTCAGAACTTCATTGTCCGAGAGCGAAATTACTCGTCCTTCATAATACTTGTATTGATTGATCATGATGAGGTCGTACTCAAAAATAGCTATTTTATTTGTTTTGAGAGCATTTTCGATAGCCTGAGTTGCTATTTTAGAAACGCTTTTTGGAAGAACATCAATTAAGGATTTACCAAGAAATTGATCGGGTGGAATATACAGTTCCATGTTTTCGGGCTTTCGGAAATCAGTAATAATCCCATCTTTCCGAACCTGAAATAAGAGATCTGGTACTGCATTGATAATTGCCCGATTCTCTGATTCACTCTTGCACAAATCTTGAAACATTAATAAACTTGTTAATGCATCACTCAGTCTCCTGCTGATTTCCTGAAACAGCCTTTTCTCATCAGGAGTCCAAATTCGTAGGTGAGAACACTGGTGCATACCGAATACCCAAGGCTTACCTGTTTTGGGATAAAGGGGGTATGACATTTGAGACTGAACGCAAAATTGTTCGGCAGTAACCTTGTCAATTGGTTTTTCTGTTCCTGCAATGTGAATTACCGGTTCTTTTGCTTCAAGAGCTTCACGTATATTATCAGCCATGTCCGGGAACATCGGTAAATCTACGTTCAATATTTTGGCACCCGGATATTCAGGCTTTGTAACTTCCATGGGAACCCGAAACGACGCAGCAGCAGGGTTACATGGATATAAGAGCCATGCCCGGTCGCAATCAAAGGTAGAAAGTACAACGCCAAGAGCATCGTTTAACATCTTTTCAATATCATTTGTTCCTAGTATAGCTCGGTTTATCATATCCATCTTTTCTAAAAACCGGAGATAAGCGATGCTCTTTTCTCGCGCCAGTTTGTGATTTGTTTCAGTTTCTATATATTCCAGGGCAAAAGAAATATCCTTTGTCATTTCATCCAAAAGTCTTATGTCATCTTCATCGAAAAAATCAGTTTCATCAGAGTATATAAGAAATGCGCCAACTACGTTTTCGAAAACTTTTAATGGAAAAGAAGCAACTGATTTGTAACCATGCTTTATTGCACTTTCACGCCATGGTAACATATTATCATCAGTTGCGATATTGTTTGATATTTTATATTGGCCTGTTTTTAAAGATGACCCTGCCGGACTCTTACTTTGGATTTCATCCTTCAAATTGATATTCATTTTTTCAAGGTAATCACCTATAGCTCCGTTTGAAGCAACAACATCCACTTTATTCGTTGTTAAATCCACTATACCAATCCATGCCATTCGGAATTTACCCTCTTCAACAGCAATCCGGCAAGCTTCATTTAGCAATTGTTTGCTATCGTGAATCCGGACAATTGTTTGATTGATATTGCTTAAAACGGCATAGATGCGATTTAGTCTAAGTATCCGTTCTTCGTCTTGCTTGCGTTCGGTTATGTCCTGTAATACTCCATATGAACTGAGTACTTCGTTTTGTTCGTCTGTGATTACATTCCCTGCAATTCTTAGCGAACGTACAATCCCATCTTTTCGTATAATGCGGCTTTCAAAATCAACAAACTTTTTGGTGCGTATCATGATCGCCAGATGTTCGGGAGCTATCCATTTGTCATCCGGATGACAATGCTCAACAAAAGCTCCAAATGTTAAAGGAATTTCTTCATTATTATATCCAAAAATATGATATGACTCTTCATTCCAATAAAGTGTGTCTGTTTTTAAAACATATTCCCAACAACCAATGTGAGCAACACGCTGAGAATTGCTTAATAGCATCTGACTTTTCATTAAGGCAGTTTCGGCTTTTTTCCGTTCGGTAATGTTTCTACCAATGCCTAGAATCCCTACAAATTTTCCATCATTCTCGAATACAGGAGTTTTTATCGTTTCGAGTATTTCCGGGTGTCCATCTGCAAAAGTTACTTCTTCTTCATTCACCGAAGGTTTTCCGGCTACTTTTGCTTCAAAATCTTTCTGTCGAAAAAAGTCGGCCAATTCTTTGCTTACAAAATTATAATCAGTTTTACCCACTATTTCATTTTCAGGTGCGCCATATAACTGTTCAAAACGTTGGTTGCATTGTAAATAGGTACCTTCAGGATCTTTCAGCCAAATTAAATCCGGAATAGTATCTATAAGAGTTCGTAGGCGACCCTCGCTCTTTTTAAGGCGTTCTTCGGATAACTTATAGTCGGTTATGTCTTTTCGAATGCCAACCAAATGCATTACTTTCCCTTTGTCATCTTTTTCAATAGGGCATCCAATTACCTGATGCCAGCGGTAACTACCATCTGCGTGTAACATCCGGGCATCGTAGATGTAATTGTCACCTTTGTGGATAAGCACATTGTCTATTTTTTCCCTTACCATTTCCCTATCCTCAGGATGGATTCTATTGAGCCAAATTGTTCGATCCGACGGGCCAGTTTCTGGTTCATAACCAAGCATGGTGTAATAAATGGGAGATGCATACCATATATCGTTTTCTAAATCCCAATCCCAAATGCCAATTTGAGTAACATTTAAAATTACCAGTAACTCTTCGTTAAAACGAAGCTTTTCCTCATTTTGTTTGCGTTCGGCAAGGTACGTTTCCAATAACGAATCGCAATTTTGCTGCAATTTTTTTAACTCAATAATGAGTTCTTCTTTAGATTTACCTTCATAGTCCATAATTGATTAATATGGCAATTACAATAAAGTTACGGTAAATTTCAGAAGAAACCTTTTTAATTTTTATAAATCTGCGAAATGGGCATGGTAATTGAAATGCAAGTTTCACAAATATTTATTTAATTCGATTTTAGAAACTCAATAACATTTTGTTCAATTCTCTTTAAAATATCTGTCGAATCGGTTTTTTGAAATTTGTCCCCTGTAATGTTCTCGTAGAGCTCAATATAACGATCCGATACTTCCTGAACAAAAGTGTCTGGCATTTCAGGTACTGTTTGGCCTTCTTTACCCTGGAAGTTATGTTCTATGAGCCATTGACGCAGGAACTCCTTGGATAATTGTTTTTGTTGTTCTCCTTTTTTCAAACGTTCTTCGTAACCCTCAGCATAAAAATACCTTGATGAGTCGGGCGTATGAATTTCGTCAATCAGGTAAATCTTGTCATCTTTCTTGCCAAATTCATATTTAGTATCTACAAGAATTAATCCTTTTTCAGCTGCCATTTTGGTTCCCCGTTCAAAAACTGCATACGTATATTTTTCCAAAAGTTTATAATCCTCTTCTGATACAAGGCCTGTTTTAATAATTTCTTCCCGGGAAATATCCAAATCGTGACCTTCGCTGGCTTTGGTGGTTGGGGTGATGATCGGTTTTGTAAATTTTTCATTTTCACGTAAGCCATCCGGCAAAGATATGCCGCATAGTGTGCGTTTTCCCGACTTGTATTCTCGCCATGCATGACCTGTGAGGTATCCGCGTATCACCATTTCAACTTTAAATGGTTCGGCTCTGTGGCCAATTGTTACCATTGGATCTGGTGAAGCAATTTTCCAGTTAGGAACGATATCAACGGTAGCATCAAGAAATTTTGCTGCAATTTGGTTTAATACTTGTCCTTTGTGGGGTATGCCTTTCGGTAAAACCACATCAAATGCCGATACCCGGTCGGAAACAACCATTACCAGATATTCGTTATTGATATTATATACGTCACGAACTTTTCCAACATACAACTCCTTTTGTCCGGGAAATGAAAAATTGGTTTTAACTATTGCTTTTGCCATATTATTTATAATTTAAAGGTTATTCGATTTTGATGCAAATATAATTAATTGCTTTTGTTGATTGACAATTGAAAATAATCAATAAACAATTGTCAGTGGTTAATAGTTTTAAATATCGGTTAGGAAACGAATATGTTTGCGAAGAAACACAAACACCTCCATATGACCTTAACAATAAAAATATTTACGTATGAAAAGTATTGCACGAATTTTAAATAAAACTAATGTGCATTTTATGAGTATATTACAGGTGTATTTCTGTTTACGTGTGAACTTAAATATTATTTTTTAAAAATGAAGTATGAAATTATTCTATAGGAAGAATTTCTTTTACCTTGTCAATTAATTCCTGAGGTTTAAAAGGTTTGGTGATATATTCATGAACTCCCATTTTGAAAAAACTATTGATAATCATTTTTTTATTAATAACTGATACAACAATAATAGGGATTTTGTTATGTTTATGGCTATACTTAACACGACGAACAAAAACTCTTCCGTTAACTTTGGGCATTTCCATATCAAGAATGATCAGGTCAGGGAAGTTGTTTTTACTTAGGTAAACGAGCGCATCATGCCCATCTTCCATTTTTACGATATTATAATCTTTATCCAATAATGATTCTATGAGTAACCGCATGGATTCCTCATCGTCTACAATCATTATGGTTTTCTTGTTTGTATCCATACTATCTTCCCCTTTTTTGATTGGAAAATAACACTTCAATTTAAGGATTATTTTCCAGTTTGAGCACAATATTAAATTTATAATTTATGGACATAGCTTAATTATATTAGTACCTAACGCTTTCATAAAAAATGCATGTAAAACTATTTTGTAATTCTTAAATTTTGTATATTTAGGTAGTATTCGATCGGTAATATTTATTTAAATAAGCAATTCATGTTTTTTTCAAAATCTCCGGAGCAGAATCTAAAAAATGTAATATCCTGGTTAAGAGGCGTGAGAATTAATGTTACTGCGGACATGGAGATAAAAAACATTTCCAAACTTGACCTCAGTTTTAAAGGAATTGCCAAACTCCCCAAGGAAATAGGATATCTTGAAAATCTAAGTGAACTTAACCTTTCCAATAATCAATTAAAGGAGCTCCCAAAAGAATTGGCAAAAATCACCAATCTAAAGGTTCTCAATCTTCAATATAATTCATTTACCAGTGTGCCCGACATTATTTTTCAGCTTCGTGAATTGGAAATAATTAATATGGAAGCAAATCTGATTAAGGTTATACCCTCTGCCATTGGAAAATTAAAAAACCTTACAGACCTTAATTTTTTTGCGAATCAGATCGCAGTCTTTCCAATCGAAATTTGTTCGTTAAGCAACTTAAGGCGATTAAATATGGCATTAAACCTGCTTTCGAATTTACCTGACGAATTCGAACAACTTGTTAATATTAAAGAACTGGAACTTTGGTTAAACAAATTTGAGTTGATTCCTAAGGTTGTTTCAAAACTTCCCCAGTTGAAGGATCTTTATCATTCTTTTGATACGGATAAGCTGAATAAGGCTCTGATTACGGCCGTTTTTTCCAATAATTTGCATTTAAGCGAGAAGCTTATTTTTCATGGCGCCGACGTTAATTTTAAATTAAATGGTTTTAGGTCGCAGTTATTTACTACTCCTCTTTTTGAGGTTAAAAGTACTGAAATGATTGACCTTCTGCTGAAAAATGGTGCAGACCCTAACCTTAAGCGTGAAGTAGTTAAATATGTATTTCTAAAAAATGGAGAAGAAGAAGTTAGGAAAACAGGTAAGTTTGAAACGTTTTTAACGTTAAGATATTCCCCCAAAATTGATAAATATATTCAAAGTCTAAATATAGTACCAGGTGAAGAAAAGGTGGTTTCAAATGATACAGATGATATTTTTTACTAAAGATATTTGACGTTTAGTTATTTCTCCTTATCACTTTCATTGGCATTATTATAAGCATTAACAATATGTTGCACTAAACTGTGCCGGACAATATCGCGTGTGTCTAAATAAATGATTGAAATGCCGTTAATTTCTTTCAAAAGGTTTAGTGCAACAGGCAAGCCGGACTGTGATTTGTGTGGCAGGTCAATTTGAGTTAAATCTCCCGTAACTATGAACTTTGCACTTTTTCCCATTCGTGTAAGAAACATTTTCACCTGGTTAACAGTAGCATTCTGAGCTTCATCGAGTATTACGCAGGCATTATCAAGTGTACGTCCACGCATAAAGGCCAAAGGTGCAATTTGTATGGTTCCATCTTCCATCAGGGTTTCCAGTTTTCTTTTGGGTATCATATCGTGCAAGGCATCATATAAGGGCTGAAGATAGGGATCCAGTTTTTCCTTTACATCTCCGGGCAGAAAGCCCAAATGTTCACCGGCCTCAACGGCAGGGCGCGTTAATATGATTCGTTTTACAGCTTTATTTCTAAATGCCATTACGGCAAGAGCAATAGCAGTATAAGTTTTACCCGTACCTGCCGGTCCCACAGCGAACAAAAGATCATTTATCCTGAATTCGTCAGCAAGTTTACGCTGATTTACCGTTCGGGCTTTTACGGGTTGTCCGTTATTTCCATAGACAATCACATCATCTACGTATTCGTTCAGTTTAAGTTCTGCGTCTATACCATCATTGAGAATGTGATCAAAATCGATATCGGTGATATTGTTGAATTTTTGAAAATAGGATATCATTAGTTCAATTTTTTTCTCGAAATTTTGAACTTCTGATTTTTCACCCATTACTTTTATTTCGTTGCCCCGGGCCACCAGTTTCAATCGTGGAAAAGCATTCCTGATGCGCTCATAGCGCGTGTTGTTAACACCATAGATGGCAATAGGATCAACGGCTTCTAAATATATCTGCTTTTCGATCATAAATTGTGCATAATTGTTTATTTTTGGCAGGTACAAAATAAATTCATTTTTTCAACTTATCAATATTAAGTTAATACAATTGCTCATCGATTGAAATGGCCATCATAACGCTGACCTCAGATTGGAAATCGAACGATTTTTACATAGGTGCTGTCAAAGGGTCTATTCTCAACTCTTTTATCGAAGCTATAATTGTGGATATAAACCATCAGGTTAGTCCTTTTAATACTGCGCAGGCAGCTTTCATTTTAAAGAATTCTTTTGAATATTTTCCAACGGGAACTGTTCACATCATTGATGTTAATAGTGAACCTACGGAACAAGCCTCATATATTGCATTAGAATATAAAGACCATTTTTTTATTGGAACTGACAATGGCGGATTTGGTTTGATCTGTAAAGATGAGATTAACACAATTGTTCAGATCGAAAAGTTTTCCGATATATTATGTAAGACTTTTCCTGCACTCCATGTTTTTGCACCTGCTGCAGCTCATCTTGCTATGGGTAAATCAATTAGTGAGTTAGGCAGCTCTTTAAGCGACATTAACCGTCAAACGCCATTGAGAGCAACTATTGATGAAGCTGTTATTGTTGGTAGCGTAATCTTCATTGATTCTTACCATAATATAATTACAAATATTTCCAAAGAGCTGTTTGAAAGGGTTGGGCGTAATCGCAGGTTTGAAATATTAGTACAGAGCAATCATTATAAGATTAATAAGATCAATATTACCTATAACGAAACCAGTAGTGGTGAATTGCTGGCAATTTTTAACGCTGCAGGTCTTTTGGAGATTGCTATTAATAAGGGTAATATTGCAGAATTGTTAAATTTAAGCCTCAATTCTAATGTGAGGATCAAATTTTTTGATTAATTTAACTTCAACTTGCAAATATTCCTAAATTTGTAATTAGTCATTAATATCTTGAATTTGTAATATTTTATTAACCCAAAATCCATTTTAACATGAAAAAGTTTCGCTACTTATCACTTTTTATTTTGACTGCCAGCTTGTTATTAATCAGTTGTAAAGGCAAAAAAACAGACACAACATCTGTTGTTGATTCTACTGGAAAGGTTGTTGAAGAGCCGTTGTATGCAGTTTGTATATGGGATAAACTTTCATTAAAAGATGCACCCACTGATAAAGCTAAATGGCAGGCCTCAATAAATCTTGGTGAAAAATGTACTTATCTGGAAGATATCAAAGAGGATAAAACAGGAAAAAAACCTGTAACCTATATTAAAATACAATTACAAAACAAACAGGAAGGATGGGTTCAAAGTGATTATGTAATTTTAAAAAGCCGTCCGGCCACTTTTATTAAGGATGCTGATTTATACTCCAGGCCGGATTTATTGACAAAGGCTGGCAAATCATTCAGTTCAATGGATATCGTAGCGGTTAAAACCCAGCAGGGTGATTTTATTGAAGTAGTTGGAAAACGTAAAAATGGTAAATGGATTGAGTCAGGATGGGTTAAACCATCAAATGTTTCATATAACGATATAGATATTGCTGTTGCCAAATACGCAAGTAAAGCAATGACTATAGCTGATAAGGATAAACGTAATGCTGCCATTAATGAAATTGTCACCAACGCTGATTTTAAGAATTCAGTTTTCATAGATATATTGACCAACATTGCTTCTGACGAATTTGTTCCTGAGGATTCCAATAAAGATTTACCTTCTTCAAAAGAGCCTGAAGTAGAAGGTGATTAATAAATATAGTACAGAAACATACTAAAGCGTAATCCTGGTTTAATCAGGGTTGCGCTTTTTTAATGAGTTTTACTTTTAAAATTTTTCTTATGCTTTTGGAATGGCAAGCACCAGATATTAAAAATGTTTGTTAATTGAGTACAAATTTTTGGTAAAAAAATGATGCAATCTTCATATTTTTACTATATATTTACAATTATTTATTTATTAGTTTATTATGAATGAAGGAACTGTAAAATTTTTTAATGCGCACAAAGGTTTTGGCTTTATTAAAGACAAACAAACTGAAAAAGAATATTTTGTGCATGTTTCTGGTTTAATTGATGAGATCAAAGAAGACGATCAAGTCACTTTTGAACTTCAGGAAGGTAAAAAAGGATTAAATGCGGTAAATGTTAAACTTGCATAGTTTACATACTTATTTAACCTAATTTTAACTAACTTAGCTTCACATTTTATGTGAAGCTTTTTTTTTGCTTTTAAGTAGCTTATATTCGATATGCAGTTGGAGACTATTTCCGGTTTGAATATGCTCAACGGAGTCAGGTGACTTATATTAAAATTTTGTTGGCGGAATAATTCCCAGTTGTTTACAAATATTTTTACACAATCGATTATCTATTTCTTTGTGTCTTGGAACTGCAGCATGCATGTCGTTATTTGTATTAGTCCAAACAGAATGATTGCCGCCTTCACGCAAAAGTTTACACGAGTTTTGATTTAAATGTCTTTCGAAATCTAAACGTTTCATACAGCAAATGTCACTTTTCGCTTAACGGCTTTTCGTTTGGAATATTCCTTTTTTAATTGTTCTTTTTGAACTTGTAATAATAGTTTTAATGCATCTTTTAAATTATCTTCCAGTTCTTGAATAGTTTTACCTTGCGATAATGCAGCTGGATATTCAACTATTTGACCAACATAATAGCCGTTTTCACCCTTTTCAACCATCATTGTTAATTCCATCTTATTCATAGTGCCGGATTTTGTAATAGTGCAAAGATATAATCATTTTAAGCAAATATCAACGATGCATTAAATCTTTTAAAGCATTGTGTTTATTAATATAACCAACCCTTCATCACCTAATCAATGTAATACTCCCCACTATTTCTTTAGAACCATCTCCCAGTTTGATAATATAATAATAAACATCGGTAGGTAGTTTCCGGCCATTAGAGGATCCATCCCATGGTTTGTAGTATCCACGTTCAGAGCCAAACACTTGTATACCCCAGCGATCAAAAATCTTTACGGTGATGTTCGGGTAATCTTCAGAGCCTCCAATCAACCAAAAATCATTATGTCCATCGCCATTGGGTGTAAAAGCATTTGGAATATTGATACGCTGAAGGACTGTACAACGCAAGATCTGAATAGTATCGGAACCAATACACCCATTTTCATCCGTTACCCTGACCCATATCTGACTATCGTCTTCATGAGCAATGATGGTTGGCGTGGTTGCTCCGTTTTTCCATAAATAAGAGCCACCTATGTTATTACCGGCATCAAGCGTTATTGCATCGGGAGCACAAAGCATGGTATCTTTTCCTAAATCCACTTTGGGCAATGGATTCACAAATACTTTTATGGTATCGCGAAACGAACAACCATCCTGATCGGTAACTTCAACCCAATAAGTGCCACTTGTATAGGCTGTAAAAACCTGTTGGGTACTACTGTCCTGCCATAAATATTTGTAGAATCCGGCCCCTGGATTTAATGTAAGCTTTTCCCCTTTGCAGATGCCCTTAAATTTACCAAGGTTTATAATGGGCGAAGGTTTGATGTAAATTTGCATTTTACTTGTATTGCCTGAACAACCCTTTGCTGTTTCTTCATAAACCGAAATAGTATATTCACCGGGTATATTATCCCAATTTACCACAATGGTGCTGGCCTGTTGGTCGGAAATTATACGGCCTCCCTGGACAGTCCAATGAAAAATTGAACCAATTTTTCCCATGGTCTGGTATTTAACGCTTTTTTGACCACCACACACAGTTGACGAAACCTGTGCGTTTGAGTTCAAACCTGCATTAAGCAATACCAACATTGTCAGATGTACTATTAAGTACTTGTCTTTCATAGAAGCCTCGTTAAGTATGATAACTCAACCTACTTATTATTTTCCAAATTCTATCGTTCCAATCAATTATTAAACAGCGGTACATATCTCTTTTCATTCAGTTAATGCTATTGCAATTGAATAATGCCACTGGTTGCCGGAGTCGGATCAACAGTTACTGTATACAAACGTGTTGATGCATCCGGTTCAGCTCCTGTATAATTAACCGTATATTTATCAGGTGTGGTAACCGCAGTAATTCGGATCGTATGATCTGCGGTTGCTGTATTTGAAGCGTTTGTAAAGCCGGTAATATCAACAGTTGAATGATTACCAGCTGCTACATAAACTGTTCGCGGAGCGCCACTATCAATACTATATTTGAAACTCCAGGTTCCCGGAACCCCTGTATAATTTGCAACGATCGAAAAATCACCTGTTTGGTTGTCCGTTTTAGGGCATTGAGTTGAACCTGCAGTAGTCCAAATGATATTCATTGCAACAACCGTAACGGTTATGGTTTGATTGTTACCCTTGCAATCAAAACCTGGTATGGATGGATATACAGTTATTGTATATATCCCAGGGGCACCATCCCATATAATATCATTGGTTGTAGAAGCAGTTCCGAAGTTAGATGAAGTTCCGCCAGTTACCGACCAATTATAATCATAAGTTGTAGATTCAGGAATAGGTGTTACTGAATACTTGTCTTTGGACCCTTTGGTTACCTGAATTTGTGCGTTGGCGAACTGCATAACGCAGATTAGAAGGGTTGCTATAAAACATTTGATATGCAAATAAATTGGAGTTCGGTTTGCGAAGGCATTCCGAAAAAAGAATATTTTAAAATAACTTTTATTTGCAATCATACCCACCGTTTAATCGCTATGTAAAAAAGATTCGGAACAGCAGATTTAATTTGGTAGGTATACTTCGGGTATTATGTCATTATACGGAAAAACCGCCATTTTGTTAGATAAACAACTATAATCTCCGTTTTAACTTACTGCTTACATAAGATTAATTTGTAAAACCAACTACTTGTATTTTAATATATTACCTTTAATTGATGATGCTAATTGCTGATCCTGATGATCTACATCAACTTCACACATTACCACATTATTAATTAATAAATTGATTAATAACTATGTACGTTTAAAACTTAAAATATGCAAGGTGAGGAAAGTTACCAATTGAGGTAATAAGAATCACCGAGTATTTTTTTTTATTTCTTAAAGATATGCGTATAATAAAATAGTTTAGATAAATTCTAATTATCTAACTTAATAAATATTTCCTTGAAATCATATCTAAGTCATAAAGTATATTTAACAATTACCTTCGGATGTCTTATTCAGGGAGTTCTTTCTTATGTTAATGCACAACAATTACCCCTATATAGCCAAAATACATTCAATACATTTCTTCTAAACCCAGCCGGTGCTGGAGCGGAAGGTTATACGTCTTTCAATCTTACAAACAGGGAACAATGGTTTGGTATTGAAGGAGCTCCGCGCACTTATGCCTTAAGTTTCCAGTCCAGATTAATGAAGGATCCGGCACTAGGGCCTAATGCATCGGTAAAAAAGAGGTATCACAGGCGAAGTGGGAGAGTGGGACTTGGGATCTATATTTATAAAGATCATGCAGGACAAATTGATCAAACCGGTGTACAATTTACGTATGGGTACCATATTGTTATGAATCAATCACAGATATCAATTGGAGCGACTTTCAGTTTGTTACAATATATGATTAACACCAACAACTTAACCCTTTCAGATAAAACAGATGACAGAGTCAACAACAATCGATTGTCAGCGTACATACCCGATGCGAATCTAGGCGTTTATTATACTGATCAGCATAAATTTGTTGGTTTTTCGATTTTACAGTTATCCCAGGCAAAGGTTAATTTAGGTAGTTATGGTGATAATCTGATTATCTACAGACATTTTTATCTCATAGGTGGATATAGGTTTGAATTGGATAATCAGAATGTGCTGGAACCGTCATTAAATATAAAAACTTCACAGGAATGGGTTTTGCAGATGGACGCTGCGTTAAAGTATATCTATGATAATAAGTTTTGGATTGGTGTGGGGTTTAGAACGGGTTATACCCTCATAGGTTCCATAGGTATAAAAGTAAAAAAGGTATATGTAGGTTATGCTTATGATTACAGTTCCAGGGGATTGTTGAATTACTCCTATGGGTCGCATGAATTAATGTTAGCTTTAAAACTGGGAGATAATACCCGTCGTTATAAATGGGTTGAAAGATATTAGCAAAGTGATTGGGAGGGTTATGAAGTTATGAAGTGATGATGAAATAGTGAATAGTTTTTAAAACAGAAGATGACTTGTAATTGTTATTAGCTTAGACAAAACGATAACATAATGAGTCATTTATTTCATCTTAAAAACTTCAAAACTTCAAATTTCCAAATCTTTCTTGTACTTACTTTATTCAATACAAACATTGTAACTTTTGCAGGGCCTCCTTTTCAAACGGACGATCCTGAGCCTGTTGAATACAAACATTGGGAATATTATATTTCATCGATCAATTCCCTTCAACATAATTCCTTTTCCGGTACATTACCTCATTTTGAAGTTAATTACGGGCTTATCAGGAATGTACAGGTGCATCTTCTATTGCCATTGAATTACACCCTCATGCAGCATCAAAACATGCATTATGGCTATGGTTATACCGAACTGGGAATGAAGTACCGGTTTATTCAGGAAACGGATCACTCACCTCAGGTTGGTGTTTTTCCGATTCTCGAAATACCTACTGTTCCTGCAAATGAGTTTAACAATGGCAGAGTTCAGCTTTACTTACCCATATGGGTGCAAAAGTCCTGGGATAAATTGACAACCTATGGGGGAGGCGGATTTTGGATAAATCCTGGTACGGGTAATACAAATTGGTACTTCGCGGGGTGGGAGGCGCAATACGATTTTTTAAAAGCGTTTACCCTTGGCTGCGAATTGTATTATCATAGTTCAATGACGGTGGATTCCAAATCATCGATGGGGTTTAATTTGGGAGGTCTTGTTAATTCTAGTGAAAAAGCTCATTTTATTTTTTCTGTAGGACATACATTTATCAATGAATCAAGCATTAATGCTTATGCAGGTCTGTTGATTACTATTTGATGGTTTTTGGTGTTAATTCAAAATTTTACAAGCAATCTCAATTAAAATCATCCTGATAGACTGTTTTCCCATTAGCATCGCTTACGCTTATGAAATCAACCGAACCCAAACCATCGAATGTATAAATAATTCCAACCAGCTTGCCAAAATCCTGAACATAGTTTAGATGAAGAACAGATTTACCATTGAGCATTACTTCAGCCTTCTTGTTATGGATCGTAATCTCTAAATTCTGCCACTGATATATATCGCACCCCAACAATGATAAATCCTTGTTTTTACCATCGGCATATTTTTCACCGATTTTATAACTTGCATAAAACTCGCAACCCTTTTTTACCAATGATATCCAATATATATCACCTTCAAAAACAATCATTATTTCCAAATGAGGACATACTGCGGCTTTGATACTATCACATTTAAATTTGGTTTTAACAGAAAAATTATCAGACATTACACCAAAATCGCGACTATTATTTAACCTGAGTGTAAAGTTTTTATTTATTTCTATTCCGGATTTTTGAAGGTCAGATTTTTTTATTTTAAACTGACCCTCAGAAATACAATTATTCAAATTTAAATAAATGGGTAATAGATCATTAACGTTATAATTAATATATGGCATCCAACCATTACTTAAAATATGTACATTTTGTTTGGCTATAATGGTATTGTTGGCAATTAGTTTTGCCCTATGAAATCCTGGCACATGATATATGCTGGAAAATACATTATTATGGGGATCAATACGTTCTTTATACCGTTCGTTCCATGATTGCTGAATAAAAAAACTATCAGCTTTTACGTTTGATACATCATATTTGAAAACCACTGTATTAGGTACGCCCAATGCAATGGTCTTGTCCGCTGAAAAGTAAATTTTCCCTTTAATTGCCGGTTTTGTTACTTTATCCTTTTTAAATACGAGTATAGCTATCAATATCAATATCAATATGATGATAAGTGAAAACGCAAATAAAATAATTTTTGAATAATTTATTTTATCATTTCTGCCATCTTCAATGATTGAGTTTTTTTGCTTGAACTCCTGCCAGTCATTGTAATTCAGAAGAGATACCAAGGCGTTAAGAGTTGCAGGTTGAGGTATTTGAGAAAAATCATCTTTCCAAAGTCGTTTTAAAGTTGAAAGGCTCAATGTAATTCCGGATTTTTCTTTGATTTTTCCGGATAAGTATTCAAAATCGCGCGATTTTAAAGATGAACCGTCAATATTTAGCGACAGTTGTCTTTCAATTTCTCTTTTACATAATTGGATATAATTTCTTTCAGAAGACATTATCAATTGTTAGTTGGTTTAATAGTTTTTAAAAATAAACATTTACATAGGATTTTCAATGATTTTGCAATATGACCTGATTTTGACCTGGTTTTGCACACCCAATATTTCTATTTCTTTCTCCCAATTATCTTAATTGCGTTGTTATTAAATTTCAATTCGTTAAACTTATAAAAATGAACTTATGAACCGAGCATGTTTTACTCAAAACGCAAAGCTGAATGGACAAAATCATAATAGCTGCATCCCTATGAAAAACAATTTTCTGCCAATAGTCGGACAAGTTGTACGGATGAAAAACAATTTTTGGATCATTCTCTTTCTTCTGTTACCAATAAGTATTGTTGCGCAACAAAAGCATAAGGAGGCAAAATTTTTAACTCAAAACAAGGATGTTAAAATCATTTCATTACAACCGGAAAACTGGGCATTTAAACCGCAAACCGCAGAGTTTTTAGAATATAAATCAAGACCATCCATGAAATTGCTGCCAGGTAATGATAATGCAATACTGAAGGATTTTAATTTCACCAATGGCACTATTGAATATGACATGGAGCCTTTGATTCAGGGATTTACATCATGCTACTTCAGATGGAGAGATTCAAAAGAAAGTGAATGTTTCTATTTTCGGACATGGAGTGCAGGAGATCCACAGGCAATTGATGCTGTTCAATATGCCCCTATTATAGGTGGAGTAAATCTTTGGGATATGCTTTTTCATTTTCAGGCAAACGCTGATTATAAAAATAATACATGGAATCATGTGAAACTGGTGGTTTCGGGAAAACAAATGAGAGCTTATGTGAATGATATGACTTCCCCTGTGTTGGAAGTGCCTATGCTGGAAGGAAATGTTGCTTCCGGCACTTTGGCTTTTGACGGGCAGGTGGTGATCTCAAATTTGGTAGTTAAGTATAATGTGGAAGGTCTGTTGCCTGAAGCGGGTATTGACCCTAATATTAATGACCCGCGTTATCTCCGGAAATGGAAGGTAAGTGC
>WSSedL1CaDRAFT_10000774_pt1 | contig 21315 bp, 21 predicted proteins | sample WetSurSL1Cattail_FD_9464 | JGI IMG/M metagenome (IMG submission 9464)
CTTGCGTCCAAGCCTATCCGGTATGTCATCGGCGACGAGCGGGACCGCTGGGCAGTATCGGCTGGCAAGGAAGGCGATCCGTGGAAACTTGCGATGGCCCGGCAGATCACTTTCTATAACGCTAAGGCGGTGGAGGTTAGTACCCCAACCATCAAAGGTGCAAGTGCTATTGAGGATTCCTATTCTGAAGGTACAATGGAGCGATGGTGCATACAATGTCCGCATTGCGGCGACTTTCACGATATTCGCTTTTCAGATATACGCTATGAGAAAGAGGAAAAAGTTGTTCACAACAAAAAGCAGTATAAGGTAACAAAAATCTGTTATGCCTGTAAAAGTTGTGGCTGTATCTCGGACGAAAGGATAATGAAGAAGCAGCCTGCAAAATGGATTGCAGAAAATCCAGATGCCTACGAACGGGGCGTCCGTTCCTTCTGGCTCAACTCCTTTGTGAGTCCCTGGGCCTCGTGGGAATCGACAATCTTGGAATACCTCTATGCTATTGGTAGTACAGCAAAAATGCAAGTCGTTTACAACACTCGTTTCGGAGAATTATGGGAGGATCGTGGCGACCTGGAGGACGAGGGTAGCCTGCTTGCCCGACGTGAAGATTATCCGGAAGATGCAGATCTGCCGGAAGGAGTTATGGTGCTAACCTGTGGAGTTGATACGCAGGATGATCGCCTCGAATATGAGGTAGTCGGGTTCGGACACTTCGGTGAAAACTGGGGTATCAAGAAAGGAATTATCATGGGCCGTCCTGACGAGGCAGAAGTTTGGAACCGGCTGGATGATGTACTGGAACATATCTATCGGTTTGAAGATGGATCCGGACTGAGAGTGTCCATGACGTTCTGTGACGAGGGCGGACATTTCACGCAGGATGTGAGATTACAATGCCGGGCACGGCTCGGCAAAAAGGTGTTCGCTATAAAAGGGCGCTCCGGTGATGGAGTGCCTTTTACTGCTCCACCGAAAAAACAAAAGATTGTTGTCAAAGGAAAGTTTGTCGGTACCTGCTGGCAGTATGCCATCGGTGTCGACTCCGGCAAGCAGATTATCATGGACAATCTGAGGGTGCAGAGCGAGGGCAGCAAATACAGCCACTTCCCCAGGAGGGATGATTACGGGTCCTCTTATTTCACTGGTCTGCTCTCCGAGAGGCTTGTATATAAACCAGAAAGAAAGCAGCCCTGGCAGTGGGAGAAGATACCCGGCCATGAACGGAACGAACCGCTTGACTGTAGGAACTATGCACTGGCAGCGTTCAAGGCTTTATCTCCTGACATGGACGCAATCGACTCGCGGCTCAAAGCTGCAAAAAGAGAAATACGCGGTAATGCCGCTGCAGCTTTGCTCGGTGCTGTGTCAGGCAAGGCTAACCCGGCACAAAAACCGGTACGTAAAAAAACCGCAGGCAGCGCACTTAAAAAATATTACGATGAATGGTAGGTGATAGCATGGCAGATAAGATTGAGATACAGGCCAGGCTTGATTTTTGGAAAAGCGCACTCCTGAAAAAGAGAGCCGCTTACCTTGCGCTGCTGGACGGCGGCGTGAAAAGCTACACCATTGATGACCGCGCCCTCACCCGTTTCGACTTGGACACTTTATCCAAAGAGATAACGGAAGCAGAGCGAAAGGTTGACGAGCTCACAGCAATGCTGCAGGGCAGGAAACCGAGAAAAGCTTTCGGCATTATACCGAGAGACTGGTAAAGGGTATACGTCCGAAAGGACTTTTGCCCCGGGACACCTGACGGAGTTTTGCTCCTTTCGTCATCAGGTGTCCCGGTTATATTACAAAGATTGGAGGCGAAAAACATTGAGTGAAAAAAACCACAGGCGTGGAGGTTCGCCGAATGTCAAAGGATACAGCGAGGCTGGCGCCAGCGAAGTGCGGCGGGCACTCAAGGGGTTCATAGCACGCAGCGGCTCGCCGACTGAGGATATAGATTGGAACAATTACACACTCCGGCAGCGCGGCAGAATGTTGTATATGGCCTCGCCGATTGCGACGTCCGCTATCAACACGAACCGGACAAAGGTTGTCGGTACTGGGCTCACCCTGAAAAGCGCTATCGACCGTGTGCTGTTGGGGTTATCTCCGGAAGCAGCAAAGGTATGGCAGCGGTTGACGGAATCGGAATTTGCGATGTGGTCCGGTAAAAAAGGTAATTGTGACGCCACCGGCGTTAATAACTTCGAAGGGCTACAGCAGCTGGCATTAAAGGCGTGGCTCATGAGCGGTGATGTGTTCCCGTTGTTTAAGCGATATAATCCATCACTGATAAATCCCTACTCCCTGCGCATACACCTTATTGAAGCAGACCGGGTGAGCACGCCTTCAGACTATGGCAGCGCAGCTGTTCCTTCCCCACGGTTCACTGACGGAATAAATCCGGACACAGAAAACAATGTTCATGATGGCGTGGAAGTCGATAGCAACGGCATGATTGTGGCTTATCACATCCGCAATACATATCCGAATCAGATTACAGCCGAAACAACAAAGTGGACTCGTGTCGAAGCATACGGAGCTAAGACCGGATTGCCGAATATGCTACACGTTATGGACAGTGAGCGCCCTGACCAGTACAGAGGTGTTACCTACCTCGCCCAGGTTATTGAGCCGTTGTTGCAACTGCGAAGATATACCGAGAGCGAGCTTATGGCAGCGCTGGTACAGAGTTTCTTCACCGCATGGATAACGACAAAGACAGATCCAACCGAGATACCCATGAACGAAACCGGGTCCGGTGATGTTGTCGGTGTACCTGGTGAACAGCCGAATGATGTATCAGCGAGTCCGAATGAATATGAAATGGCGCCGGGCACGGTCAACCATCTTGAAGACGGAGAGGAAATAACATTCGGCAATCCGAACATTCCGACTTCTGGCTTTGATAGCTTTGTAAAAGCTATATGCCGCCTCGTAGGCGCAGCCTTGGAACTGCCTTACGATGTGCTTATCAAGGAATATAACGCCTCATATTCAGCAAGCCGCGCGGCACTGCTGGAAGCATGGGAAGCTTTTAAAATGCGCCGGAAATGGTTTGTTGATGATTTCTGTCAGCCTATCTATGAAGTATGGCTTGCAGAGGCAGTGGCCAGAGGCCGGATAAAGGCTCCTGGCTTTTTTGATGATCCGAGAATCCGGGCTGCATGGTGCAGCGCTCGTTGGATAGGACCTGTTCAGGGACAGCTCGACCCGAGCAAAGAGGCCAAGGCAGCAATAATGACAGTAGATAGAGGATTCAAAACCCACGAACAAATCACCCGAGAGCTGGGTGGCGGTGACTGGGAGGCTAACGTCGAGCAGCTGAAGCTCGAAAACGAAAAACTACTTGAAGCCGGTGGTGGCAAATACATGGCTACACTCGGCGAAAATGAATCGGAAGGAAGTGAATCTGGTGCCTAAATATTTCAAAAATCCTTTTGCAAGGAATACGGCCAATGTAAATATCCAGCGTGATTTTTATACTATGGCCACGGTGAACGGTGACGAGGCAGAGATTGTCATGTATGGCGAGATTGTGGAGCAGCAGCCGATAGACTGGTGGTCCGGTGAACCAATTGAGGGACAGTACATCATTGAAAGCGAGTTTCTCAAAGATCTAAAAGCCGTGGAGGGCGCGAAGACCATTAACATCCGCATGAACAGTCTCGGCGGTGATGCAGGCGTGTCCATTCTCATACACAACCGGCTCAGAGAACTTGCTGCGAAAGGTACATCCTTAGTTTGCATCGTAGACGGTATAGCGATGTCAGGAGGATCGCTTATTATGTGTGCCTGCGATACGGTGCGCGTCAATCCGTCCAGTCTTGTGATGATCCATAAGTGTTGGACGTTATTATTCGGCGGCTATAACGCAGATGAGTTGCGGCAGGTCGCTGATAAAAACGAAGCCTGGGATAAAGCCCAGATAGCCATATACACACGCAAGTGCAAACTCTCCGAAACGATTGTTACACATATGATGGCCGACACGACTTACATGACGGGCAAAGAAGCGGTCGAAAAGGGCTTTGCAGACGAACTGCTGGATGATGCAGAGCCACTTGATATTGCGGCTAGCGCGGATGGCAGACACCTATTCGTCAGAGGACGAGAGTTACACCTTACGTCTGGTATGTTTTTACCGGACAACATCCCAACGGTTGATCCCGCGAAAGCGGATGAAACAAATATAACTCAGCCGGCTACAACCGGCGGTCAAGAAGGAGGAAAACTCATGGCAAAAAATCTTGAAGAGCTCCGCACAGAAAACCCGGAGCTTGCAGACACGCTGATGACTGAGGCCAAGGCCGCTGTGTCCACACAAGCCGGAACCGCAGTTGAGGCAGAACGTAAGCGTATCGAGGAGATTGATTCTATATCTGCCTTGTACGATGACGAAACCGTAAAAGAGGCCAAGTATGGTAAAACAGCCTGCACAGCTCAGGAACTTGCTTTCCGTGCAGCTCAAACCGCTGCAAAGAAAGGCAAGGAAACCCTCGGCAATATGGATGAGGATTTCAAAGCCTCAGGTGCAGGTGATGTTAAGGCGGCTCCTGCTGCTGGTGAAGACGACAAACCGCTTACACCTGAACAGCGAATGGCGGCAGGACGTGCAGACGCCAAGAAAATTCAGAACAAGGAGGATAAGTGAAAATGTCACATTTGAACAGAAAAGTCGGTGAAGTGGAGTATGACAAGCTGATTGCTGGCGTAACGCCTGCGATTCATGTCAACTCCGGCGTCATCAGAAAGCTTGCTGCAGCCGCGGCCCTTGTACGCGGTACTGTGCTTGCAAAGTCCTCCGGCTCTGCCGGGGACGGAAAACTTGTTATCCTCGGCACAACTGCCGTAGAGAACGAGACCCTCACCCCCGATTGCATCCTTTGTGATGATATGGATGTCGGGACAGCTGCTGATGTAAATGCAGCGGTATTCACCGCAGGCTGCTTCAATGCAGACGCACTTACCGTTAAAACCGCATACACCATGATCGAGGCAGATAAGGACAAGCTGCGTGAGCGCGGCATCTATCTCGGCACGGTGTTGGCGTAACTTAAGGAGGTATATGAAAAATGCCACAAAACATTGATTTATTCGACAGCTACTACATGGCGGGTATGGTGCAGTCAATTGTTCCGCAGATGACCTTTTTCCGCGACCGTTACTTTCCTACCGGAGCCGCCGACATCTTTGCCGCCGACAAGGTATTGGTTGAGTATCAGGATGGAGACCGCAGGCTCGCTCCGTTTGTAGTGCCCCGTGCCGGTGATATCCCTATCGCTCGCGGCGGATATGAAGTGCACGAATTCGAGACGCCCAGCATCCTGCCTTCTCGTATGCTGACACTGGATGATTTGCAGAGGCGCGGATTTGGCGAGGCTCTGTTCTCTGGTTCAACCCAGGCAGAACGTGCAAGGGCTTTGCACCTTCGCGACCTGTCCGACCTCGACAGGCGTATCACACGACGTGAGGAATGGATGGCAGTCCAGACTATGATCAACAACGGCTGCACCATGACAGCCTACATCGACAACGCAACCGTTGGCAAGACATATGATGTGTTCTTCTACGACACATCCGGAAGCAACCCTGCTATCTACACCGCAGGTGACCAGTGGGACGACACCAATGGCGACTTCTGGGGTGACATAGAGGCTATGTGCGGATCATTAGCCGACAGAGGATTGGCTGCTGCTGATCTCATACTCGGATCCACTGCAGCAAATTTTGTCTTGTCGGATGAAACCATCGCCAAGAAGCTTGACAACAGGAGAATGGAATTCGGGCAGATTGCACCGAAAATCACAACTCCCGGCGTTTCATGGCTGGGAAGGTTGAACTTCTCCGGCTTCGAGTTGGATATATTCTCTGTCCGCGAGACCTATGTGGACACTGCCGGCACAACTCAGAAATTCTTCCCTGCAAAGAGTGCAATGGTTACTGCTCCTAATTGCGGACACATGATGTACGCTCAGATCAGCCAGATTGAACCGGACGAACAGTTCCACACTTTCGCCATGAAGCGTGTCCCGAAATTCGTGGTTGACCGTGATAAGGACACCCGTAAGCTGAGACTTGGTTCCCGACCGCTCGCTGCGCCCCTGCAGAAATCCCCATGGATTTATGCGGCTGACGTAGTATTATAAGGTCACTAACCGGAAAGGAGTAAATTCATGAAGCTTATCAAGATAGTGAACGGCACCTATGGCCACAAGGCTCCTGGAGCGAGAAGTGTCTATCCGAAGTCTGCCGGCGACCCTCCATTTGAGGTAGATGACGCCAAAGCCGACCGCCTTGTTACTCTCGGAGTCGCTGCTTATGTCACCACCGATGAAAACCCCGGCAAGGCTGTTTCAACTCCCGATAGTGGAGAGAACAAAACCGAGACGGGTAAAGCCGCACCGGAAGGAAATGAGGGCGGGAAACCGTCCTACAATTCCAAGATGAGAGCCGATGAACTGAAAGAACTTTTGAAAAAGTATGGGCTAAGCTACAGGGTCGGCATGTCGAAAGACGTAATGGTAGCTGCTCTGGACGAGTATTTCAGCAAGAAGGATGAGGACGCCGGTGACGATTCTAACGAGGAGGTTACCGATGACAAGAAGTCCAGTGATACCGAGGATGAGATCGATGATGGCGAGACTCCTCCCGCTCTTTCCGCTGAGGATCCCGTTATATGAGCGGCTTCAAGGATATGGTCGAGGCAGACAACAAGAATGTGTTTCTGAACGCAGGTGAGTTTGCAGAGTTGAACAAGGTTATCTATGACGGCGTGACATATGATGGAGAAAACCATAACGGCATACCAATCACATTGACAAGCCTGAAAGAGAAGGACCGGAGGCAACTCGTATCTGACCATGCACAAGGATTATTCCTTGTTTCCGGCATTTTGCATTGTGCCGCCTCCGACCTTGGCGGCGTTGTACCGGAAAAAGGAATGAAGATAAAAATAAGCGACGGCCCAGCTTTTTTTCGAAACTTTACCGTAGCAGCCTCATCCTGTTCCGGTGGCATGATCCGTTTGGAATTGGAGGCGATTGACGAATGAGTGGAGCTATTTACTTCGACTTTGACGACAAAAAACTCGACCGTGCTCAGAAGCTGCTCGCAGGAATTCCGGACGGTATATACCGGGCTGTGGGCAGCGCTATCAAGAGAGCCGCACAGCACGGACTCACCGTAGGCATGCGGATTGTGTCCGAGGAATACGCTATCGGACAGGACCAGCTCAAAAGCAACACAAGGCATATTAACACCATTGTAAAAGATGGTAAAGGCTCTTTTGAGGTTACTTTCGGATATCGTGGTAATGTTATCCCGCTGATCCGGTTTGACACCCAGGTCGGCAAGGATGGCAATGTATCAGCAAGGGTACTCCGAAGCAATGCAAAGAAAGCTCTTGAACATGCCTTTATTGCAAATGTCGGAGGCCATCGCGGAATCTTTGAAAGGGAATCCGAATCGAGGCTGCCTATTAAAGAGATTTATGGTCCTTCAGCAGTCCAGGCGTTCTATGCCAGAGAAGAAACCGTCGACAAGATGGACGAGGAAATCCGAAAGACCTACGAAGACCGTATCGAACACGAGATCACCAGAGTAATGAATGGATGGGGTGGTAGATAGTGAACCGGATTACTTTACTTGAACAATTAAAGATTGTCACAAAAGAAGTCACCGGAGACATCATCATGCCTGTGCGACTCCAAAAAGGCGATACTGAACAAGGATATCGTGCAGCGGAGGTCTACCTAATGCGCCTCAAGGATAGCAGTTCGGCGCAAAAGAAAGCCCCGTACATTATCCATCAACTGATTACCGGGCGGGACATTCAGCCCTCTGGTGAAAATGTCTCTGCCTCGGCAGTCGTGCGGTCCATCTTCTGCGTTTACAACGATGACGAGGAAGAGGGCTCGCTCATGCTGGTCAACCTAATGGAGCGACTGCGCATCCACCTGTTAGAACAGGTGGTCATCGGGCGTCAATTTGAACTTGACTTAACTGTCGGGCTTGAAACATTGATATATCCCGATGACATCGCTCCCTACTACGCCGGGGAAATGGTGAGCACATGGAAGCTCCCGGCAGTTACAAGGGAGGTATCACAATGGCTGTAAAAGATAAACCAGCTCCTGCTGCTGATGAAGTCGCAGAGGTTGTGCCGGTCGCAGAACCTGTGACCGATGAAACGAATACGAGTCCGAAGGAAAAAGAAGCTGCCGGCGATGCTGGCAGTTTTTGCGTTTATCTTGGGCCGAACATACGCGGTGTTATTCAGTCGGGCACTGTTTACAGCGGAACGAAGGAAAAGGCTCTTGCCTCTCTTTCTACTGCCGTTGAGAAGTACCCGCTGATAGCAAAGCTGATCGTCACGAGGGAAACACTTGCGGAGGACCGTGTAAAAGTCAAACAGGCCGGAAACCTGCTTAATGTAAATTACAATAAACTGGCGACCAGCCTGAAATCAAAATAAGGAGGAAATAAAAAATGCCAAATCATGGAGTATATGTATCCGAGCAGGCAACAAGCGCGGGCACTCCCATAGCTGCCAAGGTCAGCATACCGTTTGTTATCGGTGCTGCTCCTGTTCAGAATGCGGAATCCCCTGCAACTGTAAGCGAACCTATGCTTTGTACAAGCTTTGAGGAAGCCGTTGAGAAACTCGGATATTCCGACGACTGGACAAAGTACAACCTTTGCGAATTCATGTATTCGCATTTTAAGTTGTACGGCTGCCAGCCGGTCATTTTTTTGAACCTACTCGATCCTGCGACAATGAAATCCACTGTGGCGGCAGCAGACAAAGCAGTGAGTGACCACAAGGTAAAACTACCCATTGAGGCTATCAATGACGCTTCGCTGGTGGTAAAGGTGGCAGGTGGTACGGGTACGGCTTACGTCAAGGATACAGTTTACGACACCTATTACGATGGCGAATACCTGGTCATCGAATTGCTGTCTGATGGAGGACATTATACTGAAACATCAATCAGTGTTGCCTATAACGCTGTGACACCTGCATCTGTTGACAATTCGGCTGTCGCAACGGGATTGGAGAATATCGAAAAATGTTTGACATCGGTGGGCATTGTGCCCGACCTCATTTGTGCGCCGGGACATTCCGACAATAGCGGTGTTGCTGCCGTAATGGCTACCAAAGCAGCAGGTATCAACGGGATGTTCAAAGCGAAGGCTCTGATTGACATCAGTACTGCTGCGTCCGGAGGTGCCGATCAATACAGCGAGGTGACCGCTCTCAAAGCCAGCAACAATTTCACAGACGAGGATGAGATTGTATGCTGGCCAATGCTTAAGCTCGGTGCTCGTGCGTTTCACTATTCTACCCAGCTCGCGGGGCTGATGGCTCAGGTCGACACCGGCAACGGCGGTACACCGAATGAAAGCCCTTCAAACAAAGGATTGCAGTGCGATTCTCTTGTGGTTGCTGCTGGAACAGAAGTCAAGTTGACACTGGCGCAGGCGAACATCCTTAATGCAGCCGGCATTGTGACCGCACTCAACTTCATGGGCGGTTTTGTAGCATGGGGTAACTACACTGCTTGCTATCCGGCCAGCACTGATGTGAAGGACTACATCATTCCCGTGTCCAGAATGTTTGACTGGGTAGGCAACACCCTGATAATCACATTTTGGAGTAAACTTGATTTGCCGATGAACCGCAGGCTCATTGATTCCATCATGGACACTGCAAACATTTGGCTCAATGGCTTGGTTGGCGGCGAGTATCTGCTTGGTGCTCGCGCTGAGTTCAGGGAGGACGAAAATTCTCTCACCAACCTTATGGCCGGTCAAATCAAAATTCACATTTACATAACCCCGCCCAGCCCGGCACAGGAAATTGACTTCGTACTTGAGTACGATGCAAGCTATGTAACCACTGCGCTGCAGGGTTAAGGAAGGAGGAATAACAAATGCCAACCTTTGACGAAAGTGTAATAAATTTCGCGGTATATGAAAATGGTTCAGAGTATGCTGGTATCGCAACGGCAACACTTCCTGATTTGACCTCGCTCGTGCAGTCAATCTCAGGTGCCGGCATAGCCGGTAATGTGGAGGCTGTCCTTCCCGGACACTATGAAGCCATGACATTGACGCTCAACTTCCGGACGCTCACGACACACACAATAAGGCTTTCCGAACCTCGCAGACATACCATTGACCTGCGTATCGCTCAGCAGAATGAGGACACCGTTGCAGGCGCTGTCAACATGCAGGGGGTAAAGCACATCTTTGTGGTTGTGCCGAAGGTAGACGCCGGTGGATCCGTCGCTCCTGCCTCTCCATCAAATGGCTCCGGCCAGTATGCAGTTCGCTACTGGGCGACCTACATTGACGGCGTGAAGGTCAGGGAGATAGACCAGCTCAATTTCATATGCTATATCAACGGAGTAGACTACCTTGCAGACGTGAGGCGTGTACTCGGTAAATAACAAATGTGCCCAGGACGGAGAAATCCATCCTGGGCGAATCTGTGTATAAAATAAAAGGAGATTATTTCATGAGCGATGCTACAAAAAGCAATATTGCCATCGACCCCGAGGAATTATCTGTAGCAAACAAAGAGGCTGCTAATAGTGGGGATTCATTCACCTATAAATTCCGCAAGACGTATGAATATGACGGCAAAAACTTTAACGAAGTAACTTTCAACTGGGATAGGCTCACAGGTAACGATGCCCTTGCAATCGAAAACGAATTACAGCAGCTCGGTAAGGCGATCATCGTTCCCGCTTTCTCAGGTGAGTACCTAGTACGTATGTGTGCCAGAGCTTGCACTGAGGGTATTGGAGCTGACTTTTTCGGCAAAATGCCAATCGCTGACTATAACCGTATAAGGAGCGCGGCACGCTCTTTTTTGCTGAAATCGGAGTCGTAATCGGTGATAGAGGCAAATGGCTCCGGAAACAAAGCCTTATAATGGCACAGACGAATAATACGCCTGTGCCATTTTGGTTATCTCTCCCCCTCTCGGAATTTACGAAATGGATAGGAACCAGCAACCAGATCGTAGCCGAGCAGGAGAAACGCCGTAAGAAAAAATGATTTGAAGGAGGACAATTATGGCAAGTAGAAAAGAATATGAACTGCTATTTGCTTTGAACGCCCAGCTTGGCGGCAGTTATAATAGCACCTTCAAATCGGCACAAAATTCTCTCATTCAAATGCAGAAAGAGATTGACGCACTCGGTAAACTACAGTCGAATATAACTGCATACGAGAAGCAGCAAGGCGCGATAGAGGCTACCCGTAAAAAGCTTGAAGTCCTACGGCAGCAGTATGAAAATGTTCAAAAAGAAATATCCGAAACCGGTACATATTCCTCCGACCTTGAGAACAAGCTCCTGCAAAAGCAGCAGCAGATTGACAAGACTAATATTTCTATTGATGCTCAGACAGATAAACTCAACCGTATGGGGAATGCTCTCCATGTGGCAGGAATAAATACTGAAGCACTCGGAACTGAGGAATCAAAGCTCGGTAGTCAGATGGATGTGCTGAAACAGAAACAGGAGGCAGCAGCGGAAAAGGCAAATAGTTTTGGATCCTCCGCTTCCATTGCTTTTGATGCTGTCGGACAGGCGATTGTGTCAGCCGGTATAGTCAGGACACTTGAAGAAATATATAACAAATTCATGGCCTGCGCCGACGCCTCTGTCGAATTCGAATCCGGATTAACCGGTGTCGAAAAGACTACGGACATGAATGATCGACAGCTGGCTGCTCTCGGTGAGGATATCAAGGAGCTTTCAACCGATATCCCTGTAACGACCTCAGAACTGAATGAAATCGCAGAGGCTGCGGGACAACTGGGGATCCAACAGGACAGTCTGCTTGACTTCACCGAGGTTATGGCAAACCTCGGTGTTGCAACAAATCTATCCTCAATGGATGCCTCTACGGCACTTGCGAAATTCGCTAATGTTGTAAGGATGTCCGCAGACGATTATGGACGCCTCGGCTCGGTCATTGTTGACCTTGGAAATAAAGGAGCATCCACGGAATCCGAAATTGTGGAAATGGCCACAAGGCTTGCCTCGGCTGGTTCGCTTATCGGATTATCAGAGCCGGATATTATGGCTGTGGCTTCTGCCCTCTCGTCACTTGGTATTGAAGCCGAGGCAGGCGGCAGTGCCATATCCAAATTAATGAAGGAATTTGAGGTCATGGTCCAGACCGGAGCACCGGCGCTTGAAAAATTTGCGAAGGTAGCAGGCATGAGCGCGGATGATTTCTCTATTGCATGGGGGAAAAATCCCGTTGAAGCTCTCGGAGCGTTTATTGATGGACTCGGGCGCATTGACGCGACCGGAGGATCAGCCGTCGCAACATTGGAAGGCCTCGGCGTTACGGAAATAAGGATGTCGAATGCCGTCCTGTCCCTCGCATCTTCTGGTGGAATTCTCAATGATTCTCTCGCTGTTGCAAATAAGGCATGGAAAGAAAATACTGCCCTGACCATAGAGGCTGAAAAACGGTATGCAACAACCGAGAGCCAATTCAAGATGATGCAGGATGGATACAACAACCTGAAGATAGCAATAGGTGATAATTATACCCCTACTCTGAAGGAATTGTACGAAGCAGGCAATCAGGTACTCGGAGGTATGACCGAATTTGTGCAGCAGCATCCAACTCTTGTAAAAGCCGTTACGGCATTTGTAGGTGTTCTCGGAATTGCTATTGCTGGTCTCGCGGCGTATGCGGCAGCCGCAAAAATAGCCACTTTGTTTACAGCCGCATTTACAACCGCTGCCGGAGTATCACTGCTTGGACCAATACTTCTTGTTGTTGCTGGTGTTGCGGCGCTTACCGCTGGAATTGTTGCACTTTCGGGAGCTATGAAAGGCCAGTTAGACGAAACATGGGAACTGACCGCGGCGTCTCGTGATCAGTACAAAGAGCTGCAGGAACTGAATGACGAATACAAAAACGCCAAAGAAGTATACGGAGAAACCTCTTATGAAGCGCAGCAGCTTAAATGGCAGATTGATGACCTGACAAAAGAATATGAGGGCAGCAAGCAAACGCTGGAGGAATATACGACTGCCCATGAAAACCTCATGAAAAACTATCAGGAAATGTCAGGATCTCATGAGGAGTCGGCGGCAAAGATAGATACCGAACAAAAGAGCGTTCTGGCTTTGATTCAAAAGCTGGATGAACTGATTTCCACGACGGACGGAGCTACCAAAAACCAGCAGGCTATCCTGGCTATCATTGACGCCCTGAATAAGTCGGTGCCGGAACTCGCTTTATCATTCGATGATGTGGCTAATGCTTCCGATGGGTTCATTGATTCTCTATACGATATAGCGAAAGCCCAGGCGGCACAGCTCGCACTTGAAGATAAGTGGGGCGAATACATTGACCGTGTTGGTCAGCAGGACGCGCTCAAACAGGCTAAAGAAGCAGCCGAGGCAAATGCAAAAATCGCCCAGGAAGAATATACCGTCGCCAAAAAAGCATGGGAGGACAAAGTTGACCTCTATAAATACAGCAGCGGCTTTGACGGTGGCTGGGGAATGATTATCGGCACGAAAGAAGAAGGCGCAGCCATGGACGCAGCCAAAAAGCAGATGGACGAATACAATACTGCTCTAGCTGAAACTTCTAAAGCCTATAACGAAAACGCTGCCGATATTGAAGATCTGGAAGGCGCTTTCAAAGACTTCCAGGCAGCACAGGACGAGGCCGCTGTCAGCGGAGAGAATATCAGTGTTGTAATAAAAGACATCACTGACAAGGTTGCTGACCTGGCGGTTAAATATAATGAGGCGTATACTGCTGCGCTTGACAGTATAGAAGGACAATATTCTTTATGGGATAAAGCCGCTAAGGTTGTTGCAACAAACGCAGGTGCGATGAACGATGCACTTGAGAGTCAGATATCTTATTGGAAGAAATACAACGATAACTTAGCTGGATTGACCGACAGGAGCGCCGATATTGAAGGACTTTCTGAAATGCTCTCCAGTTTTGCAGACGGCAGCAAGGAAAGTGTAAACGCTGTCGCCGGCATGGCGAAAGCCAGCGATTCCGACCTCAAGGAAATGGTGAAGAATTGGCAGACTCTCCGGACAGAACAGGAAACCGTTGCAGATAAACTGGCTAACCTCGAAACTGACTTCAAGGATACGATGGACACTCTGCAGAAAGAACTCGAAACCACCGTTGGCAAAATGAGGCTTGACGATAAAGCGGCTCAGAGCGGAAAGAGTACCATTCAGGGGTTCATCGACGGCGCCGAGAATATGATTCCGGAAGTACAGGCAGCATACAAGAAGATTGCTGACGCTGCGATCGCTGCTATTGACGCCCAACTCCAGATCCACAGTCCTTCAAAGGTGTTATGGGAAAAAGGTAAATACTCCATGAGCGGATTTATCGGTGGTGTGGAAGCTATGGAGCCGGATGTCGCAGAGGCGATGAGGAGTGCTGCAAATACAGGTGCAGATGCATTTACTGCCAATGCGATAAATGCAGAGGGTGGCGGCAGTGGCGTGAGCATATCGCTTGACTATTCCCCGCAGTATGATTTAGGCGATGGTAACAGCACAAGCGATATTGAAGCCATACTGCGCACTCACGACAATAACCTCCGTGACATACTCCTGGATTTGTTGGAGAGCGTGGGGATTGACGCGAAAAGGAGGGCATATGTATGAGTAAAACCTATACAACGGTTCAGGGAGATAAGTGGGATAGCATAGCATTTACCCAACTCGGGGACATGGCTTACACTGACAAGCTTATTAACCTGAACCGTCAATATATCAACTATTACATATTTCCTGCAGGAATTACGCTTGTGCTACCGGATGTCACGTCTGCACCTACTAACACACTTCCTCCCTGGAAGCAGGTGAGCGGATGAGCGATAAGGATCTGGCAAGGAGAACGTCAGCCGAGGTATTCTTTGGAGGCGTTGATATAACAAATTCAATCCAGCCATATCTTTTATCATTATCCTATACGGACAATGAGGAGGATGCAGCTGACGACCTTCAAATATCTCTACAGGACCGAGAAAATATCTGGCTTGAAAAATGGCTGGATGTTGCTATTCAAGCGGCGGCTGCCTCCCCATCTGTTACTGGAACACCATATAAGGTCACGGCACAGAGCGGTCTGAACGTCCGAAGCGGCCCTGGAACAAATCATGGCAAGGTAGGCTCGCTGGCATATGGCACTCAGGTAAACGTGTTATCTGTATCAAACGGATGGGCACGCATTAAGTACAACAGCAAGGACGCCTATATCAGTGAGAAGTATGTCGCCAAGGGAAGCGGGACGGACGTCGCTGCAACCAGCGCAACGACCGTCAAGGGCCTCCGCATCCAGTCAGTAATTGTCCGTGAGAATTGGAACAGTGACGGAAAAGACAAGGTGCTGGACTGCGGGCAGTTTGAACTAGACAATGTGGATGCCTCCGGACCTCCTGCCACCATTACAATTAAGGGTACGTCGCTGCCATATGTCGCACAGATCCGCCAGGTAAAAAAGAATCATGCGTGGGAATCGATATCTTTGTCTGGTATAGCGAAGCAGTTAGCAGCCAACAATGGCATGGCATGTCTTTATGAATCTGCTTATGACCCGAAGTATACCCGTGTGGAGCAGGTCACCATGAGCGACATTGCCTTTTTATCTATCTTGTGCCATGACGGTGGCATTTCGCTGAAGATCACGAATAACATCATTGTGCTTTTCGACCAGGCAGCGTATGAAGCTAAGGCTCCTGTGCTGACAATCGAACGCGGTGATGGCACTTACAGCAAATATAAGCTCCAGACCGGAAAAGCGGACACTCAATATGCGAGCTGCCGGGTACGTTATACTGACCCATCCACCGGTAAGACGATTAAGGGCATTGCTTATACCGAGGACTATAAAGCTGATGACGAGGACAACCAACAACTCGAAATATGGGCAAAGGTAAATAGTATCGGCGAGGCAAAAACCTTGGCATACAAACGCCTGCGGCTCCAAAACAAATATGAGAAATCTGCGACCTTTACCATTCCTGGGAATCCCGACATTATGGCCGGGGTTACGGTTATGCTTGAAGGTTGGGGCGCATGGAGCGGAAAGTACATCGTCAGTCAGTCGAAACATTCTATCGGTGACTCAGGCTATACGACACAAATCCAACTGAGGAAAGTATTGGAGGGGTACTGATGGAAGAAAACATTTTGAAAAATCTTGTGAGGATAGGAACCGTCAGCACTATTGACAATACAGGCAAGAAAGCCAGGGTAATATTTCAGGATAAGGACATGACCTCAGGCTGGCTTTTCGTGTTACAACACCCAGGAGCAGTAAATATCGAGGAAAACGGCGAGCACACGCACAGCCTATCCGGTGGAGGTTCAACTGATCAGAATGGCGATCACGGTCATGATGCAGCAGCCGCTCCATGGATGCCTGCGGTCAACGATACGGTTCTTGTCCTCTACATCCCCATTTTCAACGGGGATGGATTCATACTGGGGGTGATTTAATGCAGATAGGAGCGCTTGGCGATATTGTGTTTCAGGTGTCGGCGGAAACGGTCGAGACGTTGGACAAGGTCACATGGTCCGGGGCGGCAAGATACGCCAAACAAGACCGCCATTTGAAAGACTCGCTCACTGAATTTACGGGCTTGGAGCCAGATGAAATATCTTTTGAAATGCTGCTTTCGGCATACCTCGGCGTGGATCCGTACCCGGAGCTCGTTAAGATTTGGCAGTATGAACGGAACGGAAAGGCTCTCACCCTCGTCATTGGCGAGAGAACCTATGGTAAATGGCGATGGGTAATAGAAAAGCATTCAATAAAAATGCAGAATTTCGGGAAAGGCGGCGCGTTGATGTCAGCTACCGTGTCCGTGAATTTGCTTGAATATCTGAAATCGTGAGGTAACGCTATGAGTTATAAGGTAAGCACAAGAGATATCAGCAAAATATCGTTGAACGAGAGCGATACCGTGACCTCGGTCATGCAGAACATAGCAATCATCTTGTCGACCAGGCAGGGAACCGTGCCTCTGTACCGGGGATTTGGTTTGCCTATGAATTTCATTGATAAGCCTATACCCGTTGCAAAAACTTTGATGATTGCGGAAATAACAGAAGCAATCGCTGAATATGAACCACGGGCGAATTTGATAAGTGTATCCTTTGAAATTGACGAAAGCGCTCCGGAGAGATTAATACCGACTGTGGAGGTGGAAATAATCGATGAGTAGAAATCCGGAATACCAATTCATAAGCACGGACACAACCACCCTGATAGCAAAGCTTATTTCTGCCTATGAGCTGATCACCGGCAGCGTGGTCCGGCCTGCCAGTCCGGAAAAGCTGTTCATTAATTGGATAGCTGATGTTCTGGTGCAGGAACGCATACTGAATAATTATACAGGTAATCAGAATTTACCCAGTAGAGCCGAAGGCGAAAACCTCGACTCCCTGGGCGAATTGTTTTATATAAAAAACAGACCTGCGGCGCAGCCGGCAGTATGTACTATGCGGTTCCATATCTCAGCAGTTCAGGTATCAGCTGTACTGATACCATCAGGAACACAGGTTACAGATACCGGAAAGGAACTTGTATGGGAAACGACAGCAGACGCTTATGTCGCAATCGGTAACACATATGCCGATGTTATGGTACAGTGCCAGACTGCCGGTATTATTGGGAATGAATATGCAGCCGGGCAGATTAACGTAATAATCGAGCCTTATGCCTATTATGATCACTGCGAAAACATTACAACGAGCGACGGTGGATCTGATGCCAGCACGGACGATGAATACTATGAACTTATGAGAGCCAGCCAGGATGCATACAGCGACGCAGGGGCAAAAGGCGGATATATCTATTTTGCAAAGAAGGTGTCTACGGAGATTGTGGACGTTGTTGCGAATACCCCTTCCCCCGGGCAGGTGAACCTATACATACTCATGAACGACGGTGCTGGCGCGAGTACCGAAATAAAGAACGCTGTTCTTGCAGCTTGCAATGATGATTTTGTCAGGCCGCTTACAGATTATGTTGTTGCAGATGATCCGGAGCCTGCGAGCTACAACATACAGTTTACTTACTACATCCCCAATAGCTTATCACTGAGCGCAGCAGAGGTACAGACGGCAGTAAATGCTGCAGTCGACAATTATGTAAAATGGCAGTATGCGAAGCTTGGCCGGGATATTAACCCATCTTACCTAATAGGGTTGCTCATGCAAACCGGCATAAAGAGGCTCATATTGACACAACCCGCATTCACTGTCCTGAGTGACGGCAGCGACAACACGGTGCCACAGATTGCTACTGTCGGTACAACAACAATCACGAACGGAGGATATGAGAATGAGTAACTATGGAATCACAGCAGAAAATCTTCTCCTTACTCTTCCAGAAGCTTTAGCAAAAGATGAAAACATGCTTGCCCTCGCATCCGCTATCGCGGACGAGTTGGCGTTGCGTCCATCCGAAATAGCAAGTCTGTTGATTTACTCTCGGATCAATGAGCTTCCAGAGGATATGCTGGATATTTTGGCATATGATTTCAAGGTCGACTGGTGGGATTACAATTATAGTCTGGCCGAGAAGCGCAAGACCTTGAAGGATAGCTGGAATGTCCATAGTACGCTCGGTACAAAGAGAGCTGTGGAGAAGGCAATTTCGGCGATATACCCGGATACGAAGGTCGATGAGTGGTTTAATTATGGAGGTGACCCATATCACTTTAAGTTGTTGATTGACGCGACCTACGAGAACATTGACCCTGCCAAACACCAGAGAGTGCTTGACAGGGTCGAATATTATAAAAACCTCCGTTCGCACCTTGACGGCATAGAATACACGGCTGTCCCAGCCGGATATTGCAGAAGCTACGGTGCCGTCGCTGTTGCGGGCATGAGGTTAGAAATCACAGTGGAGGTGGCTGTATATGGCGTGGAATAATGCAGTAGTAACAAATACAGGAATTGCTATGCTTCAACAGGTGCTTGGCGGTGCAACGCTCACCCTTGACGGCGCAGTCGGTGGCACAGGCACTGTCTCAGCAGCATCGCTCATGGCGCAAACTGCTTTGAAAACTCAAAAGCAAACCTTTGATATCGTTGGCGTAACCAACGAAACGAACGGCAAAAAGGTTAACATTCTCATTGTAAGCGATGGATTGGCCACAGGTTATACAATGAATCAGGTCGGAATATGGGCACATGTTGGCAGTAACCCTTCTGCTCTTTTTGCTATCATTCAGGATGAACCTGGTATAATAATTCCATCTGAGACGGACATACCTGATTTCTCGCTGAACTTCTATGTGGTTATAGACTTTTCAAACGAAAGCGAATTTACCCTGTCGGTTGACACGTCGGCATTGGTGAGTGTCGGTATGATGAATACTGCGCTGTCCACTAAACTGGATGTCAATGGTAGTGGTTCTGATTTGACCGCTGTCTTTACTCAAGCCGAGACGAGGACGAGCATTGCCACTGGCGAGAAATTGTCAGTCCTGTTCGGTAAAATAATGAAGTGGTTCACAGACTTGGGTGAAGCAGCCTTTAAGTCGGTTGGTACCGGAGCAAATGATGTCGCTGCGGGTAATCATGGGCACAGCGCAGCCACCACATCTGCTAACGGCTTCATGTCATCGACCGACAAAACAAAGCTAAACGGCATAGAGACAGGAGCTCAGGTCAACACCATAACGAGCGTGGCGGGTAAGACCGGAGCTGTTACACTTGTTAAAGCTGATGTAGGTCTGGGTAATGTGGATAATACTGTGGATTCTGTAAAAGTTGTACTTTCCGCGACCAAGCTGTCAACCGCCCGGAACATTGCCCTTACTGGTGACGCTTCAGGTTCCGCCAGTTTCGATGGAAGCGCAAATGCTTCCATCGCGGTGGTTTTGTCAAATAGCGGAGCAACAGAAGGAACATACACAAAGCTAACTATTGATACGAAGGGTCGGGTAACGTCGGCAACCACTTTAACAGCGGCAGATATTCCGGCATTAACCCTCTCGAAGATTAGTGATGCCGGAACTGCAGCCAGTAAAACTACCGGGAACGCTGTGGGTAATGTACCTGTGATAGGGGCGAATGGCAAGCTTGATACATCCATTATGCCGGCTCTTGCCATATCGGATACTTTTGTGGTAGCAAATCAAACTGACATGCTCGCTGTCACTGCACAGATTGGAGATATAGCAGTCAGAACAGACCTGAATAAAAGTTTTATCCTTAAAACCGAACCTGCCAGTACATTGGCGAACTGGCAGGAACTCTTGACTCCAACCGATGTGGTACAATCAGTCGCTGGGAAAACAGGAGCCGTTACACTTGTTAAAGCCGATGTAGGTCTGGGTAATGTAGATAATACATCAGATGCGAATAAGCCGGTATCTACAGCACAGCAGACAGCGCTCAATGCAAAGGAAGTACTGCTAAGTGGGGCCTCGACAAAAACAGCCCCGATTGATGCTGATGCTATAATTATTACTGATAGTGCAGCCAGCAACGGGACAAAGAGGACTCTCTGGTCGAATATAAAATCATCGCTGAAAACTTACTTTGATACCTTGTATAACGGCATTGCAGACTATGTGAGACAGCCCGGATATGGCACGACAGGCGGCAGTGCCAATGCATACACACTTACGCCATCTCCTGCCATTAGTGCCTATGCAGCAGGGCAGTGCTTTGCTGTGCAAATCCACGCCGCCAATACAGGAGCATCAACTCTTAACATCAATGCCCTGGGCACTAAGAACATCCTTGACAGTAAAGGTAATGCAATGACATCAGGAAAACTCAGGCTGAATGGAGTATATACGCTGAGGTATGACGGCACAAATTTTATATTACAGGGTGAAGGTGGTTCTGGAAATGCCTTAGCGTCTGACCTTCTCTCTGGCAAAACAGCAAGTACAGACGCAGGTGATATTACAGGAACGATGATAAATAATGGTAGTATAGGAACTCAGAATCTTACAACAGAAGGTGCTGAGTATACAATACCTGCTGGATATCATAATGGACTTGGTAAAGTAAAAGCTGTGATTACAAATATTGCTGCGGCTGTAATTAAAGCTGGTACTACGGTAGGCGGTATCGCCGGTACTTTTACAGCAGATGCAACGGCTGCAGCAGCACAAATTTTAAGCGGATATACAGCATATGTGAATGGATCGAAAATTACCGGTAACATAAGCAGTAAGGCAGCGGCGACGATTACACCTAACACAGCAGACCAAACAATAGTAGCAGGGCAATATTTATCTGGTGCGCAGACAATAAGTGG
>WSSedL1CaDRAFT_10000775_pt1 | contig 21263 bp, 12 predicted proteins | sample WetSurSL1Cattail_FD_9464 | JGI IMG/M metagenome (IMG submission 9464)
TCGAAGACATAATTAAGAGTATAGAGGGTGTTTATACTTTTAGCGCATTATATCCAATTAATCCTACTATTGGAATCAAAATCACGGAAAATTCTAATTCAAATATCTGGTATAATGTAACCGGATTTACTATTTGATAAATTATATCATAATTATATTGAAGTACTAATTTAAAAATAAAAAAGATGAAAAAACTAACTCTACTTTTACTTGCGGCATTGATAACTTTTAATTTGTTCTCGCAAGCTGTCATTAAATCTCAGAACAACAAGTTGTATCATAAGTTAGATGCAATTAAGGCTATGCCTGCAAAAGAACTAACTGATGAAATCATTATAAATAAAGTCATTCCTTATCAAAAAAGCGTTGCTGTTACCGATACGGCCTTCTATCTGAAACCTGAAGGATCTTTCTACGGTGGTTTTTTTGCAAATGGTTATTATACTTATCCGCGTATTTTTGCTCCTGTAGCTGAATCGATGACATTTCAGAATGTGTCTACTACGCCTTCAGGTAGTACGTGGAGTGTTAATGAAACTTCAGCTGCAACCACTGACGATTTTGAAACTTCATATGGATTTGGTGCATATTATTTGCCAACTTTAAAAACAGCAAAGGGTTCGTCCTATATGTATGGAAAAATTTATTCTGATTACGCTGCTGTATTGTCAGGTGCTGATTATGCTCTTCCAATGACTACTTGTACTATGTATACATCTGCTACATACGCATCTACCGGTTCAGATTGTTATAGAGTTGGTGCAGGAAGTTATGGAAACTATGCTTATGGTACTGATCTTGTTATCAACAATAAAAGTCTTGATACCATAGGTGTGGTATTTAACAATATCAGTATTATGTATGTGGACTCAGTGATTTTACCAATTTACAACAATACTACTACTGGAACATTGATCCCAAGTGGAGCTACTCTTAAGTTAACAGCATATAAAATAAATTCAACAGAAAACGGACTTGAAATAACAAATAATATATTAGCCACTGCTACAGCTACCTCAAGTAATATTACTGATAAATACGTGGATAGTAGTAGTCAAGTAGATATGTTAGCTTTTGTGTTTAAAAGTACTAATGCATTAGGAATAAGTGCTCCAAAGCCAGTTGCTTTCGATGGCCCATTCTATTTGGAATTAACAGGATATAACGAGTCAAATTGTAATTTTGGAATTTTGTCGGATTATTATTCTCCCACAAATGGTAGCACTTACTTTACATATAAAGGATACCTTTCTCAAGTATGGGACAGAGGAGGAAATATCGCTATGAGTTTGAATGCAATTTTGCCTGCTATGATTCCAGATACAACAGACATGAATTATACAATTGCTACTGGCGGTGGTGAGGCTGTGAATAATTCAAATTATTATCCAGGTTTATATGCTACGTTTGCTCCAGCAGATGAACTCGGAGGTTGGACTTTAGATGGTATGCCTGAATGGTTATCTCTTAGCTATAATAATTCTTATTTTGCAGATTACAACTATATTGGATTGGAATTTAATGCAGATGCGCTTCCTGCTGGAACAACCGGCCGTTCTGCAAACGTTACTATTACCAGTTTAGGGAAATCTGTAATATACACTATTTCTCAAGGTAGTGTAACCGGAGTTAATGATGTTAAAGTTTCAAATATCAATGTATTTAAAACCACAGATGCTTTCGTTATTAATAAAGCTGAGAATTACAATTCGGTATCATTAATGAGTATTTCTGGTCAATTAATCAATAACTATCGAATTGCTAACGGTTCTGTTACAGTTCCTACTTCGGCTCTTACAAATGGAGTGTATTTGTTGAGGTTTAATGGAAATAGTTCTGAAACCATAAAGGTTGTCAAATAAAATGATACTGAATTTATTGTCTCATAAATATACTTTAATTTGCGCTTAAAAATTGAAAATGTTTTTCTTGACAATATAATATCAGGTAAAGGGTGTTCATGAATTAATGGACACCCTTGTTATTTTTAATTGTTTTACTAATTTAAAAATAAAAACATGGTTTTGAAATTATTTTTTTAATAGAAGAGTATTTAAAATGGGATAATCTTCATGAAATTTTCACTTCGTTGACCAGCGGTTTTCCATCCAAATAATCCTGAATGTTTTGTAAGGTGGTTTCTGCGATGTTCTGCATGGCTTCCTGAGTGAAAAATGCCTGATGTGAGGTTACAATCACATTGTTGAAGGATAACAAACGGGCAAGTATATCATCGTCAAGGATTTTATTAGAGCGATCTTCAAAAAAATACTCGCTTTCTTCTTCGTAAACATCCAATCCGGCAAATCCGATTTTTCTACTTTTTAAGCCCACAATCAGATCGTGGGTATTAATCAGTTTACCACGACCGGTATTAATAATCATCACACCATCTTTCATTTTTGAAATGGAGTTTTCGTTGATGATATATTCCGTTTCTTTTGTAAGAGGGCAGTGAAGTGATATAATATCAGATTGCTTGTAAAGCTCATCTAATTCCACATATTTAATTCCGGTTTCTTCGGCGAACTTATGGTCGGGAAATACATCGTAAGCCAAAACATTAAGTCCAATGGCACGAAGTGTTTTAATCAGAATTTTAGCAATTTTTCCTGTACCGATAATACCGGCGGTTTTTCCGTACATGTCAAAACCCAATAATCCGTTCAGAGCAAAATTTCCTTCGCGCGTACGATTATAAGCTTTATGTGTTTTGCGGTTAAGTGTAAACATGAGCGCTAATGTATGTTCGGCCACAGCATAAGGTGAGTATGCAGGAACTCTTACTACTGTTATTCGGTTATAAGCTGCTTCNAGATCCACATTGTTGTAACCTGCGCATCGTAAAGCTATCAACTTAACTCCATTTTTCACCAATACGTCAATCACTTCAGCGTTGGCCACCGCATTTACAAAAATACATACTGCATCCACTCCATGAGTCAGGGGGACATTGTTGATGTTCAGGTGACCTTTATAATATCGGATATCAAAACCATAGTTTTCATTTACTTTGTTGAATGACGATTCGTCGTATGGTTTAGTATCAAAAAAAGCAATTTTGAAGCTCATAGGGTAGTGTTATAGTTTATAAGTTTAACACACAATCCAACGAAATGTTTATTTTTCATTGTATGACTCAGGGACAACCATCTGAATCGCATTTTCAATAATCGATACTTCTGCGGGTGAACTAAAGTTAAAAATAATTCCATCGGCTTCGAAAATACCGTTATGCTCGCATTTGAACGTTATTTTTTTTGTACGAAAGGATTCAATAACACGCACTTCGAGGATTCTTCCGTTAAATATCAGTGGTAGTGCTTGAAGAATAATTCCCAAAGTTGGTTTTTTTACCATCATTACGTCGAATAAGCCATCATTAGGAAGGGCGTGAGGATTTTGTTTCATACCTCCACCGCTATAACAACCGTTTGCGATGTTCATAGTGAACATATTGTCCAATATCTCTTTTTCTTCCGACTGAATATGTGCTTTTCGGGGACGGAAAGTGAATACGGCGGCAATGAGTGCAAATAAATACAACACAGAATGACTCCCGACATATCGTTTCATGATGTTAGTATCCCGGCAAACCAAAGCATCTAGTCCAAATCCGATAGAATTGATGAAAAATCTGGTTCTACTTTCGCCTTCCAAATTGTAGTTGACTTTACCAACGTCAATATTGCAGGTTTTACCGTTCAAAAAAACATTAACCGAGTGTTTATAATCTCGTGTTAGTCCCCAAAATCGTCCCCAGTCATTTCCTGTACCGCGTGGTATAAGCGCTAATTTTAAATGTTGAGTAGTGGAAATTTTAGCATTAAGTAAACCATTAATTACTTCACTTACTGTTCCATCTCCACCCACGACCAGAAAATTCGCATACCCTGATTCGGCAAAATGACGGGCAAGTACAGTGGCGTGTCCGGCAAATTCTGTGATCTTGTAATCGAAACTTATTTTCTGGTGTCTCAGGGTCAGAAATAAGTATTTTAATTGTAGCCTGAATTTCTTTTTTCCTGATTTTGGGTTGATAATGACCGCCCAGCGTTGAGATGTGATTTCCATAATACTTTTGCAGCTTATTTATTACTCAAATACAAATCAAGTAAGGTTATAGCTGCCATAGCTTCCACGATAGGTACTGCACGAGGCAAAACACATGGATCGTGACGACCACGTGCTTGCAAATTCACTTCGTTCAATTCTGTATCGATTGTTTCCTGTTTTTTCGAAATGGTGGCTACGGGTTTAAAAAGTACCCTGAAAAATATATCTTCTCCATTACTAATACCCCCTTGTATGCCACCTGAATTATTTGTTCTGGTTCTTACATGACCATTTTCCACATAAAACGGATCGTTCATTTCCGAACCTTTCAATGCAACTCCTTCGAATCCTTTTCCGTAATCAAAACCATGTGATGCATTGATACTGAGCATGGCATAAGCCAACCGTGCTTGTAACTTATCAAAAATAGGTTCTCCCCATCCAACCGGAACGCCTTTTATGATGCATGAAATAATTCCTCCGGTAGAATCGCCATCTTTTTTTAGTTGCTGTATATACTCAATCATTTGTTCGGCAATCTCTTGTTGCGGACAGCGAACTATATTGTTTTCGATGTCGGACAAATCTACTTCATTAGCTTTTTGTGTCATAGCAAATGGTCCAACCTGCGATGTGTATGCTGATATTTTTACTCCGATTTGTTTCAAAACTAATTTGGCAATGGCCCCCGCTACTACGCGCGAAGCTGTTTCGCGGGCAGAACTACGACCTCCTCCACGATGATCACGAATTCCGTATTTTTGTTGATAAGTATAATCGGCATGTGAGGGACGATATATTTCCTTTAGGTGATCGTAGTCGGAACTGTGTTGGTTCTGATTCCAAATGATAAATGCAATAGGTGTTCCTGTAGTTTTTCCTTCAAAAACGCCAGAAAGAAATTCGACCTTATCATCTTCTTTTCGTGGTGTTGCAATGGCTGATTGTCCCGGACGGCGGCGGTCAAGTTCTGATTGAATAAAATCTTCATCGATAATAACTCCCGCCGGACAACCGTCAACAATTCCTCCGATACCTTTTCCGTGTGATTCTCCAAATGAGGTGAATGTGAATAATTTACCTATAATGTTGGACATATTCCTGATTTATAAGTTTTTGTTACTACTTTGAAAAACTTTTTACAAAGATACATTTTTTCGATTGATATTTAAAAATCAATAAATAATAGCGGTTATATTTGATTTTTTCGCCAGTTGCCTTTTTGTAGAAACCAATAACCCATTCCGCCTATTAATGTCCAGTATACAAATTCCGACATCCATACAACTTCTACCGATTGTTTGTTATAAATAGCAGTATAATAGACGTATGAAACGTAAAATATCAAAGTAATTACTTCCATGTAAAATGCTGTTTTGGTACTGCCTGTTCCCGAGACTCCGTTTATAATAACGTTAGCTACCGCAAAAAAAGCTACAGCAAAAGAAACAACCCTGATAACCGGAATGGAAGCCAATGCCAGGGAGTAATCATCGGTATAAATTTGTGCAAAAATTTCCGGAAAGAAAAAAGTAAATATCAATAAAGGCATTACCAATACAATTGAAATGCGGATAATTTTATTGACTGTTTTTAAAACCTCCTCTTTTTTTCCAGCACCAATAAGATTGCTTACCAACGTACTGGCTGTGGTGGATAGTGCTGATGCCGGTATCATTAATAAAACATACATGCTTCTTCCTATGTTTGTAACTGCCAAATCACGTTCTCCCATTCTTTCGATAAAAATAAAAAACAAAAACCACGTGGAAATTGAGATGAAAAATTGAAACATAATGAAAATAGACAAGTTTAGTATCTGGCCTATTGTTCGTATATCTGTTTTGAAACCGGAAATTAAACCGTATTTTTTTACATCAATTCGGGTGTAGGTATGAAAAGCCAGATAAATTGTTGATACGGCTTCAGCAATAACCGAGGCTATAGCTGCTCCGGCAATACCCAATTCGGGAAAACCAAACTTCCCGAAAATCAACAGGTAATCCAAAACAATATTCGAAATAGCTGTGATAAATGCTGAGACGGTTAATATCTTGGTTTGTGTTATTCCTACATACAGACTGCGGAAAATAACATTCAGAAAAACAAAGAAATAACCGTAAATACGCCAGTCGAGATATTCCATGGTTGCGACATAGATATGATCTGACGAAACCAAAACCTTCATCAGTGAGGGTGCTGCCAATAGCGTAATAGTAAAGAATACAAATGCAAGGATTAGATTAAATAACAATCCATTGTTGAAAATTTTACCAACATGTAGATAATTTTCTTCCCCATTCCGCCGGCCGATAAGTATTTGCACCCCCTGACTAAATCCGAATCCCACCATATAAATAGCAAAATAAAACACACCTGCTATGGCCGAAGCTCCAAGAGCTACTTCGCTTACGTGACCTAAAAAAGCAGTGTCGGTTACATTAATGATATTTTGGGCAACTAATGTAAGTATGATAGGATACGAAATCCTTAATATGTTTTTAGTTGAATTCACTTTGAAAATAGTTTTCCGGTAAACGTAAAATTAATGGAAGTTGTTTAGATTTTAATAACATAAAAAAGAGTGAACTGTCAGGCTCACTCTTCTATTGGAAAAATTACTATTGAAAATCCTATTTAATAGGGGTTTTTATAGCGATACTAGTAGTGTTTGAGCCAAAACCTAATGAATAATTGCTAAAATCAGCATCCGAAACTAATGTAAAAGAGATTTTAGCCTCATTACTTTTTTTCATTGGTATGTAATGTAATGGGAGATACAGGAGCGTTTTGGTGCCATCCATATAAAATTTTCCTTTGTCATATTCCGAGGTACTTAAAAAGATTGAATCTAACTCATTTTTGTCAGGCAAAATGACTTTTGCAGAACTATCGGAGGATTGATATAAATATAAACTTGTTAAATTGTTTGTGACACCGGAAAAAATCATTTTAAATGTAATGGTATCTCCAATAGATATGGTGTCCATTAAATAAACTCCCGATTCATCAGTATAATATAGACCAAGAGAATCATTGTTTTGATCGATAATTGCATATGGCAGAATTTCAGGAGTGTAGTTACTGCTTCCTTCTTCAAACTCACATGAGCTAAAAGTAATTGAAATAAATACGAGTAAAAGTAAAAAGTGATTAGTTTTCATGTCGATTTATCAATTTTTTGCAAAAATAATGAATTACGCTATTTATTTTACTTAGATGCGGTAAAAAGCCAAAATGTTGCATGAAAAAAGCAGAAGAATTTATTTCTGCTGCTTTTTTGTCGGGATGACAAGACTCGAACCTGCGACCTCTACGTCCCGAACGTAGCGCGCTACCAACTGCGCCACATCCCGAATTGCGGGTGCAAATGTAATATTTTTTTACAAACAGATAAAATTTACTTCCGTTTTTCTTTCTAAACAAATGACTGTTTTTCTATAAATTATTTGATTCAAATGTTTTGAGGCAAAAAAACCGAATTAGCCTATTGTGGAAAGTAAGACGGATAGTTTTAATTATCTTTGTGGAAAATTTTGAAAAAAAAGATATGTTTGAAAAATCGATAGAAAGGTTTGTCGAAAAAAATCGATATCCCGAGTTTAAACCACAAGCTGTTTTCTTTGATATGGATGGGGTATTGTTTGATTCGATGGAGTTTCATTCCGATGCTTGGGTGAAGGCAATGAACGATGTGAAGATTCCGTTTACGCATTACGAAGCGTATATGAATGAGGGGAGAACAGGCCACTCGACGATAGATGGTGCTTTTAATAAAATACATGGAAGAGATGCCACAGAAGAAGAAAAGCAGGAAATTTATCTCTTGAAGTCAAGATATTTTGAATCATATGGAACATCTCCGGTAATGCCCAATGCATTTGATCTCTTAAAATTGATTCAATCTGAAAAAAAACAGATATTGCTTGTGACTGGTTCGGGACAACCTTCGTTGATTGATAGTTTGCAGATTCATTTTCCTGGAATATTTCAAAAGGAAAAAATGGTTACAGCTTTTGATGTAAAACAAGGAAAACCCTTTCCTGAACCTTACCTGAAAGCATTACAAAAATCAGGTGTGACTCCATGGGAGGTTGTTGTGGTCGAAAATGCTCCTTTAGGTGTGGAAGCGGCAAAAGCGGCCGGTCTATTTACAATAGCAGTAAATACAGGCCCGCTTGAAGATAAAATATTGACGGACAGTGGTGCTGACGTAGTTCTGAGTGGTATGAAAGAGCTATTTGATAACTGGAACATATTCTTGTCTGACGCCGAAAAATTTGCTTTTCGGAAATAAATTTCATATTTCTATTATAACAGTTTGAAATTTAAGTTAATAAAGTTGCGTGAAGTTGATAATTTAGTTTATTTTGCAATATAATTACAGATAAAACATGCAGATTTTTAAATATCCGGCAAAAGAAAGGTGGACAGAGATACTTGCGAGACCTGTTTTTGACAATACTATTTTGTTTAAAACAGTGCAGCAAGTACTTGATGATGTGAAAAAGAGAGGTGATGTTGCAGTAGTCGAATATACCGAGAAATTTGATAAAGTCGAACTTAAGAGCTTAGAAGTTACTAAAGAGGAGATCGCTGAGGCAGAAAAACAAATTTCCGTATATCTGAAACAAGCTATAGAAATGGCTCGTCGCAATATATGGAAGTTTCATTCGGAACAACAACAAGACTTACCCGAAATACAAACCTCGCCGGGAGTCTATTGCTGGCAAAAAGCAATTCCAATTGAAAAGGTAGGATTGTATATTCCTGGAGGTACTGCACCGCTTTTTTCTACAGTTCTTATGCTGGGTATTCCTGCTCAGATTGCTGAATGTAAAGAAGTGATTCTTTGTACACCGCCTGATAAAAATGGGAATGTTCATCCTGCTGTACTATATGCTGCAAAGATAGCTGGTGTGCATCGTATTTTTAAAATTGGTGGCACTCAGGCTATTGCTGCTATGGCTTATGGTACCGAAACAGTTCCTAAAGTTTATAAAATTTTTGGACCGGGAAACCAGTATGTAACTGCTGCCAAGCAATTAGTGTCATTGAAAGATGTGGCTATTGATATGCCCGCAGGTCCTTCGGAGGTAGAGGTTATTGCTGATGGTACATCCAATCCTGTTTTTGTCGCTGCCGATTTATTATCGCAGGCAGAGCATGGAGTTGATAGCCAGTCGATTTTGGTAACGGTAGATGAGCCGTTGATTGAGAAAGTAATAGAGCAGATTGATATTCAGTTAGAACAACTTCCCCGGAAGGAAATAGCAAAAAAATCGCTCGAAAACAGCAAAATAATTCTTTTGAAAACTTTAGAAGAAGCTGTGGAGATGACTAATGAGTATGCTCCTGAACATTTGATTATATCGACTCATTATTATATGGGCGTGGCTGCCAATATTATTAATGCCGGTTCTGTTTTTTTGGGAAATTATACTCCAGAAAGTGCCGGAGATTATGCATCTGGAACGAATCATACTTTACCTACAAATGGTTATGCAAAAGCGTATAACGGAGTGAATTTAGATAGTTTTATACGAAAAGTTACATTTCAACATATTAGTAAAGAGGGTTTGACGAATTTGAGTAACGCTATAATTCTTATGGCCGAGAATGAGGAGCTAATGGCTCACAGTAATGCTGTGAAAGTAAGATTAGACGAAGAAGAGGATGTTGAGATCAGAGATATTGTTTTTCGAAGATAAAATAACAGATAAACATATAAGTTAAAATGAATTTAGAAGATTTAGTCAGGGAAAGCATTCGTACGTTGAAACCCTATTCGTGCGCTCGTGACGAGTTTAAAGGAGAAGCATCGGTTTATCTTGATGCAAATGAAAGCCCGTTTAATATACCTTATAATCGTTATCCTGATCCGCATCAACTGGAATTAAAGGCAAAAATTTCTGATATTAAAGAAGTTCCTGTCGAAAAAATTTTTCTTGGAAACGGAAGCGATGAAGCCATAGATTTATTATATCGTATTTTTTGTGAACCTGGTGTTGATAATGTGGTGGCTATAGAACCCACTTACGGGATGTATAAAGTAAGTGCAGATCTTAATGGCGTTACTTATCGTCCTACACCTCTGAATGATAAATTCGATATTGATGCTTATAAAATTATGGATTTCACTAATCAGCATACTAAAATTATTTGGTTGTGCTCTCCCAATAATCCTACTGGCAATAATTTGAAAACTGCTGAAATTATCAAATTACTCAAATGGTTCAGAGGTCTGGTGGTAGTTGATGAGGCTTATATAGATTTCTCAGGAGAAGAAAGTATGAGCAGGTTTTTACCAATATTTTCAAATCTCGTTGTTCTGCAAACATTTTCTAAGGCTTGGGCAAGTGCAGGAGTGCGTTTGGGGATGGCTTTTGCAGCTTCGGAAATTATCGAGTTCTTTAATAAGGTAAAATATCCGTATAATGTAAATATTCTTTCGCAGCAATATATTTCAAATATGCTGGATAACAGGGAGCAAATTTTGGAATGGGTGTCGCGCACAATAACAGAACGAGAAAAATTAATTCGTTCGCTTAAAAAAATTGATATAGTGAGACAAGTACATCCTTCGGATGCAAATTTTGTTTTGGTAGAAGTGGACGACGCTAATTACGTTTATAATATCCTTGTTGAAAAAGGTGTGATTGTCAGAAATAGAAGCAATATTTCTCTTTGTAAAGATTGCTTGAGAATAACGGTTGGTACTCCTGACGAAAACGCTGACTTACTGAAGGAAATGAAACTAATTCAATAGTAATACAAAGTAAAACTAAATAAAACGCCCCAAAAGTTGATTAACTTTTGGGGCGTTTTATTTAGTTTTATGTGCTGTAATTAGGGTTGTAATTAAGGTTCAGTAATAAGTTTTTCAACTACTTCCCAATTTACTACATTCCAAAAAGCTTTGATATAATCAGCACGTTTGTATTGATATTTCAGGTAATACGCATGTTCCCAAAGATCTAAACAAAGGATGGGTTTACCTTTAATATTAATAATAGACATTAAAGGATTATCCTGATTAGCAGTACTTAGAAACTTAAACTTTCCTTCCGGATCTTTTATGAGCCATACCCAACCCGATCCAAACCTTCCCGCTGCTACTTTATCAAATCCTTCTTTTAATTTATCCAAACCACCAAATTGTTCGTTCAGAATTTTTTCAAGATTGGGAGATATTGATGTAGAACCTGCTGGTGCTAAAATACTCCAGAAAAAGGTGTGGTTGTAATGTCCTCCTCCAAAATTTCTAATAGCAGTTTGTAAATTTGAAGGTAATTTGTCCATAGTTGCAAAGAGTTCTTCTAAACTCTTTTTCTGTAAATTGGGATATTGTTCCAGAGCTTTGTTCAGGTTGTTTACGTAAGCTCCATGATGATAGGTGTAATGTATGTTCATGGTTGTGCTATCGAAATAAGGCTCTAAAGCATTGAACTTGTAGTTCAGAACCGGAAGTTTAAACTGTGCGGATACCGCCGATAAAACCAGAACGGATAATGATAATAGAATTAACTTTTTCATTTGGACTGTAATTTAATGTTTTTTTATTCGTTTAAAGAGTAACAATAATGCTTTGGATAAAGTTCAATCACTATTTTAACATTTAAAATGTACTTTTTGTAACTTCCATCCGTTATTGAATTCAATAAACCGAAAGTAATATAAAATCCCTGTAAAAGCAAGTAGAATTAATATGTTTTAAGAGACACAGGTATTTGATTATGTTTTTCAAAGATTTTTTTTTGAATTATTTGGAACTATATAAAGATTAAGACTTTCAAATTGCTTGCTCATAAATAATAAGTATATTTGTAGGTTAAAACAAAGACGGTATTAAGCAATGATAGAATATATTTCTGGCACGGTTGTCGAATTAACTCCTGCTTATGCGGTGATTGAAACGGCAGGTATAGGTTACAACATTCAGATTACTTTACCTGTGTATTCGCAATTAAGCGAATGTGTTGTTGCTAAACTATATATATATGAAGCTATAAGGGAAGATGCTCATATCCTTTACGGATTTCTTCAGCAAAACGAGAGGCATTTATTTCTTTTGTTGATTTCTGTGTCCGGTGTTGGAGCAAATACTGCCCGAATGATTATGTCGACTTATTCTGTTATTGAAATTCAGGAGATGATTGCTACTGCAAACGTCACAGCTTTAAATGCCATAAAAGGTATTGGAACTAAAACTGCCCAACGCCTGATAGTGGATTTGAAGGATAAAATACATAAAGTGACTGGATTTGATGTCCAGCAGAAAGGTTTATTTTCAGTCAATAATCCGGTTAAAGATGAAGCTGTTTCAGCGCTTGTTATGCTTGGATTTGCATCAAATATCTCTCAAAAAGCTGTTGAGCAAATACTAAAGTCTGAGCCAGACATTAAACTTGAAGTATTGATTAAGACAGCATTAAAGGTTTTATAAATCAACCACTCCTTAATAAATAGCATTCCGATATAGGTTATTTATGATTAAAAATAAATATATTTTACTCGTTTCAATTATTGTTCTGTCGATTTTTCTGGGAGCAGCCTATAATATTGTAAAGGCAGTTCGTTTTGTTGAAACTTCGACACCTGCCGTTACTCCTCCTGTGTCACCTCCTGATTCGACACCAATTTTTAAAATCAAAAAAATTCAAGTGGATAGTTATGATGACTTGTCAAATTCTTACGCTTTGGATGCCCCGAAACCCAATAATGTGAAAAGTGTTGTTGAATATGATACGAAAACGAATTTATATGTTTTCAAGACTTATGTGGGAAATATGGAAATTGGTACTTCGTTTTCGATGACACCAACAGAATATAGTAAATATTCTGAGAAAACTGAAATGCAATCTTACTGGAAAGAGAAAAACTCTTCTAAAACGATAAACAACGAAGATAAATTTTCTATTACCGATATGAAATTCAATATTGGTCCGGCTGATAAGGTTTTTGGCCCCGGTGGAGTGCAGGTAAAAACTCAGGGATCGGCCGAACTCGTTTTTGGTATAAAAAACAATAATATACAAAATCCGACTTTGACTGAAAAGATGCGTAATACCACCATTTTTAATTTTGATGAAAAAATTCAGATGAATGTTACTGGGTCGGTTGGAGATAAAGTGAACTTTAATCTGAATTATAATACTGAGTCAACTTTCGATTTTGATCAGAAAATGATTAAGTTGGCGTATAAAGGTAAAGAGGATGATATCATTCAGAATATTCAGGCAGGGAATGTAAGTATGCCACTAAATAGCTCGTTAATTACTGGTAGTACAGCACTTTTCGGAATTAAAACCGATTTGAAATTTGGAAAACTGAACGTGTCAGCCATTGCCTCTCAGCAGGAATCGGAAACAAAAACGGTAAGTTCAAAAGGAGGGGTTCAGAAAACCAAATTTGAGATTAAAGCAGATGAATATGATGAAAATCGCCATTTTTTCTTGAGCCATTATTTCAGAGATAATTATGAGAGTTCAGTAAGTAAGTTGCCGGTTGTAACATCAGGAGTTACAATCAACCGTATTGAAGTTTGGATTACCAACAAAAAAGCCTCTTACGATCAGTCTCGAAATGTAGTTGCTTTCATGGATTTAGGTGAAGCGAAGCATATTGGAAACAGTCACTGGCTGAGTACGGCTTCGGGAAATTTATCTCAGAATTCTGCAAATACTCTTTACAACGAAGTAACCAATATCGCAAACGTAAGGGATATAGAACAAACAAATGATGTTTTGCAATCGCAATTGAGCGGATATGATATTGACGGTGGACAAGACTATGAAAAAATTGAAAGTGCCCGTAAATTAGAGTCGAGTGAATATACCTTAAATTCATCTTTAGGCTTCATTTCACTGAAATCGGCGTTAAACTCGGATGAGGTATTGGCTGTTGCATATGAATATACATATGGTGGTAAAGTATATCAGGTCGGAGAATTTTCGACGGATATTACTACCAGTACTGACGCATTGGTTGTTAAACTGCTGAGAGGAACATCTTCATCGCCTGAACTTCCTATTTGGGATTTGATGATGAAAAATGTGTATTCTTTGGGGGCAATGCAACTTCAAAAAGATGGTTTTAAATTGAATATCGTTTATAATAACGATTCTCTTGGTACCGATCTGCAATACATAAGTGAAGGAAATATCAGTAATCAAATATTATTGAGGGTAATGAATCTGGATAGACTTGACTCGAAAAATAATACCAATCCTGATGGAGTTTTTGATTATGTTGAAGGGTATACTGTTTTATCTTCGACGGGAAGGGTATTTTTCCCTGTTCTCGAACCTTTTGGATCATATCTGGCTAAAAAAATCGATCCTTCATATATAGCTTCAAATCCATCTGCTTTAGTCGAGAAATATGTGTTTACGGAACTTTACGACTCAACACTTGTTGTGGCTCAGGAGTTAAGCGAAAAAAACAAATTTCTGCTAACCGGTGAATATAAGGCATCCAGCGGATCTCAAATCAGTCTGAATGCAATGAATGTTCCTCGCGGATCGGTCACTGTTACTGCTGGGGGGACTACATTAACCGAAAATGTTGATTATACCGTTGATTATACTATGGGTACGGTAACGATACTAAACCAATCTATTATAGAATCAGGAACAAGTGTCGACGTAAAATTAGAGAATCAGTCTAACTATAATATGCAGCGTAAAACGCTTGTTGGTACTCATATGGAATATGAATTCAGCAAGAATTTTCTGCTTGGTGGAACGATTATGCATTTATCCGAACTGCCATTGACTACAAAGGTTAATACGGGCGACGAACCAATATCAAACACTATTTGGGGGTTGAATACTTCGTGGCAAACAGAATCACAGTGGTTGACAAATGTAATAGATAAATTACCGTTTGTCAATGCCACCAAACCTTCTACTATTGCTCTTAATGCAGAATATGCTCAGTTGATTCCGGGCCATTCATCTATTGTTAGTAATACCGGTTTAGCTTATATAGATGACTTTGAGTCAACTCAAACTTCAATAGATATTCATTATCCGATCAATTGGCATTTGGCAAGTACTCCTTATGATCCAAATGGCGGACTTTTTCCTGAGGCTGCTTTGAGTAACGATGTGGCTTATGGGAAGAGCCGTGCATTACTCAGTTGGTATTATGTAGATCCATCGTTGAATTTAAGTAATTCTACTACGCCTTCTAATTTGAAAAACGATACCGAATCTAAATCGAATCATCTCACCCGGAATGTTTATCTAAAAGAAGTGTTTCCAAATAAAGAAACTCTTGCTACCACAAATTCCCGTATGACGATTTTGAATCTTACTTATTATCCTACCGAACGTGGTCCATATAATTTGGATGTGGATGGTATGGACGAAAATGGAAAGCTGACAAATCCTGAAGACCGCTGGGGAGGTATTATGAGAAAACTCGATGTGACAGATTTTGAAACTGCTAATATACAATACATTGAATTTTGGATGATGGATCCTTTTATTTATAATACAGATGGGTCCGATAAGGGTGGTGATTTGTATTTTAACCTTGGAGATATCAGCGAAGATATTCTCAAAGATGGTAAAAAATCTTTTGAGAATGGTTTACCAATTACCGATGATGACACTAATACCAAAGAAACAGTATGGGGACGAGTCTCAAAAACTCAATCTACAGTTACTGCTTTTGACAATACTTCCGGCGCACGTAAATATCAGGATGTGGGACTTGATGGGATTGCGGATGATAGAGAACTTACATTTTCCACATATCAAGATTATGTTGATAAGATTAAGCAAAAAGTAAACTCTGTTACTTTACAAACGATGACTAATGATCCATTTTCTCCGATTAATGACCCATCAGGCGACGATTACCATCATTATCGGGGAACAGATTACGACAATGAAGAAGCCAGTATTTTGTTAAGATATAAAAGATATAACGGGACTGAAGGGAACTCGCCGGATGCTTCAGATGTGACCGAATCTTATTCTACATCAGCAACATCATTGCCCGATAACGAGGATGTTAATGCGGACAATACGATGAATGAATATGAAAAATACTATCAGTATAAGGTAGAAGTTAAACCAGATAAAATGGTTGTAGGATCAAATTATATTACTGATAAAATAACATCTAACGTAACGCTTGAAAATGGAAATACCGAAGCTGTAACCTGGTATCAGTTTAAAATACCAGTAAGAGAATATAATGATAAAATAGGAACAATTCGTAATTTTAAATCAATCAGATTTATCAGGATGTTCCTGACTAATTTTTCGCAGGAAACTACACTTCGTTTAGCAACTTTAGATTTGGTGCGTGGTGATTGGAGAACTTATACGAAAAATTTGTATAGTATTGATAATCCGCCTGTTTCTGACGCCGAACTGGATGTTCAAGCTGTTAACATAGAGGAAAATGCTAATAAAACACCTGTAAATTACATTTTGCCTCCGGGTGTTACACGTCAAACAGATCCCAGCCAGTCTCAGCTTTTACAATTAAATGAACAATCGATGGTGCTCAAAGTGAACAATCTTTCACCTGGTGATGCGCGTGCTGTTTATAAAAATACATCGTACGACATGCGTCAGTACAAAAAAATTCAGATGTTCATTCATGCAGAAAAACTGGTTGATGACCAGTCGGCTTTGAAAGATTACGACTTGTCATGTTTTATCCGAATCGGTTCGGATATGGTGAATAACTATTATGAATATGAAATTCCACTGAAACTTACACCTGCAGGATTGTATGATAATGATGTACTGACAGACCGTGAAACTGTTTGGTATCCCGAGAACATGCTAAATATTGCATTTAGTAAATTGACCAAAGCTAAACTCAAGCGCAATAAAGCCAGAGGAAGTAGTTCGAGTGTCTCGAATCTTACTGCATATACTATTTACGATGATGATAATCCATTAAATAAAATTACCATCGTGGGTAATCCTTCTATTTCGGATGTGGAAAACGTGATGGTGGGCGTTCGTAATAATGGAACAACTATAAAAGATGGGGAAATCTGGATAAACGAGTTGCGTATGGCTGGCTATGATGAATCAGGAGGTTGGGCAGCTATGGGTAATTTAGCTTTAGGTCTTTCCGATATAGGTACTGTAAATCTTTCGGGTAGAGTAGAAACTTCCGGTTATGGAAGTCTTGAAAGTAATGTAACAACACGCCGGTTAGATGATTTGTATCAAATGAATATGTCTACTTCAATGGAGTTGGGTAGGTTCTTTCCAGAAAAAGCCAAATTGCAAATACCCGCATATTTTTCATATTCTACTGAAACTTCTACACCTAAATATAATCCTTTAGACGAAGATATATTATTGTCAGATGCTTTGGAAAATTTATCTACACAAGCAGAGAAAGACTCCTTGAAATCTGTATCTCAAACCATAAATACCACGAAGAGTTTTAATATAACTTCGGCTAAAGCAAATATTAAAAGTAAAAAGCCGCAATTTTATGATCCTGCAAACGTATCGTTTACTTATGCCTACACTGAAACGACTGATCATGATCCTGAAATAGAACAAGATATGAGTAAACAGCAGCGCGGGGCAATTAATTATAATTATTCTTTTTCCAACGCGGCATGGGAACCATTTAAGAAAATAGAAGCTTTGGATAAACCTTTATTTAAGATTATCAAAGAATTTAATTTGAATTTATTGCCATCGCAAATTAGTTTTAATACTGATATGTATCGTAATTTCTCAAAAGTGAAATTACGCGAATACACTACCAGTTCAACAACTACTGATGATGCAACAAGCAATCTGACTTTTAGTAAAGATTTTATGTGGAATCGAAATTTTGATATAAAATTTGATTTGTCAAAATCGTTACACATCAGCTTCCAAACTGCAATGAACTCGAATATTGAGGAATCCTTTTATACTCCCGAAATAGGGAAAGAATACTATGAGAAGTGGAGAGATACTGTTTGGTCAAGTATTAAAAAATTAGGAACACCCTACACTTATCAGCAGGTTTTCAGTGCTTCGTGGGCATTACCTATTAATAAAATTCCTTTGTTGGATTGGGTTACCATGAATGCTGCGTATAATTCCACTTATAGTTGGAATCGAACAGCTACTGTTGATGATGAAAATATTGGTAATATCGCGTCTTCGATGGGAGCATGGCAAGCAGATGGACAACTAAATTTTGAATTACTTTACAATAAATCGAAATATTTGAAGGACGTAAACCGATTGTATTCATCTCAGAGTATTAATAAAAAATTTACATCAAAAACATACAAACAAATAGTGAAACTTCAAAAAGATAAGAGAATACAAATAACTCACCGTCTTGGAAGTGATAGAATTAGATTTGATGCTGTCGATGTAAAAGGAAGAAAAATTGATTTGAAATTTAAAACTCTTGGTTCTGCTGCAATTGAACTTCAGCCGGATGTCGATTTGGATAGTGTTTCGGTTATTGTTACTACAATTGATCCTAATTATCAAACATCAGCTGAAAAAGTTGTTTCATTTGCAGCCCGAATGTTAATGTCGCTGAGAAGGGCATCGTTTACATATAGAGAATCAAATAGTATGGTTTTACCAGGTTTGCTTCCTGAGCCAAATATTCTGGGTCAACATGACTTTAAAAACGGACTATATTCGCCTGGGTTTGGTTTTGCTTTTGGGGTAGTAGATAATGATATTATTGAGAAATTTAAGAATAATGGTTGGTTATACACAGATACATTGGTTGTAAATCCGGCAAATACGGCTTTTACATCTGATCTTGATATAAAAGCCAGTCTGGAACCAATAACTGGGTTGAAAATTGAGCTGAATGCGAAACGTTATGAAGCGAAAAATTCAGTTATTCAGTATATGTACGATGGAATGCCTACAACGTATACTGGTAGTTACAATATTACCGCAGTTGCTTTAGCCACTGCATTTCAGTCGTCGGGCAATGCCACTAATAGTTACGCAAATAAGGCTTTTACAAACTTTCTTGCTTACCGGTCAGTTATCCAAAGCCGATTAAATAGTAAATTAGTGGGATCAACTTACCCGACTTCAGGCTTTTTCACTGAGTTAAGTCAATATGCCGGTCAGACTTATGATTCATCAAATGGAAGTTATGACATAAATTCAGCTGATGTGCTTATTCCTGCTTTTTTGGCTGCTTATACCGGAAAAGAACCAAAGGATATCAATACGAATCCATTTCTCGGAATTTTAAGTGTACTTCCTAATTGGAGGTTGAGTTATGATGGACTCTCTAAAATTGAATTCTTTAAAAACTTATTCAAATCGATTAGTTTAACTCATGCTTATACCTGTCGTTATAGTATTGGTTCTTATACTTCGTATTCCTCTTGGGTGGCTTCAGGATTAGATGAAAATATAGGTTACGTGAGAGATATCAATGATAATCCTGTCCCTTCTTCTGCCTATGATATTTCAACAGTAACATTATCCGAACAATTTAGTCCTTTAATAGGAATTAATGCCGCTCTAAAAAATAGTATGACAGCTAAGGTTGAACTTCGTAAACAACGAAATCTTGCTCTGAACATTTCGAGCATACAATTGGTCGATGCTAATACCGACGAATATGTTGTTGGCTTTGGATATGTAATCAAGGATTTTGATGTAATTCTTCGACTTAAATCCGATAAACAATCGAAAATTAAAAACGATCTTAAATTTTCTGCGGATGTGTCGTATAAGGATATTAAGTCTTTATTGCGAAATGTTGACACTGAAATTACTCAGGCATCAAGTGGAAATAAATTACTTACAATAAAAATTGCCGCTGACTATGTTTTCAGTTCGAAAGTAAATATCCAGTTATTCTACGACAGACAAGCCAGCACTCCATTAATTTCATCCAGCTATCCGGTTTCTACAACCAATTACGGCGTTAGTTTCAAATTTATGCTGACCCGTTAATCCTGACTGAAAATAAAGGATTGTTAAGAATTTTGAAATATAAATGAAAGCTTATTCATATATTCATGCTTATTTCTACATTTGTATGTGTATATTTGTAATTGGTATATAAAAACATATTCTTATGAAGAAACCTCTGATATATTTATTTATACTTTTATCTGTTAATCTGACTTTTGCCCAGATAATAGAACCTATCAAGTGGACATCGGAACTTAAAAATACCGGAACCGGTAATGCTGAGATAATTATGAAGGCTACTCTGGAGCAAGGATGGCATCTTTATGGTTTGAATATCCCTGATGGAGGCCCAAAGCCCACTATATTCACATTTCCTGTGCTCAAAAATGCTATTTTAGATGGAAAAATAGTGCCAAAATCAAAATTGCATGAAGAATATGATGCCAATTTTGATATGAAATTGAACTGGTATCTGAACGAAGCTGTTTTTGTACAGAAGGTTACCCTGAAAAGCGCTTCAGACTATTATATCAAGGCGAAAGTAGAATATATGCTTTGTAATGATGAGACTTGTTTGGCTCCTACTTTTGAGGAGTTCGAATTAAAGGGGAAAACTGCAAAGACGACGGATACTCCGGCGGCTGTTGTAGAAACTAAAGTTCCAGATTCGATCATTACAACCGTTCAGAATCCTCCGGCTTCTGTTGATAAAAACAATTGGTGGAAACCCGTTGTTGAAGAATTACGCAGTTTTGGAAATACAAATGATGCTGCTTCGTATACATCGCTATGGATGATCTTTTTAGCTGGTCTTTTAGGTGGATTTATCGCATTGTTCACTCCTTGTGTGTGGCCGATTATTCCGATGACCGTCAGTTTTTTTCTGAAACGTTCGGACAGTAAAAGGAAGGGCAGGAGAGATGCTATGTTGTACGGCTTGTCTATCATAGTTATCTATGTTACACTCGGTATTTTGATTACGCTTCTTTTCGGGGCAAGCGCTTTGAATGATATGTCGACCAATGCGGTTTTCAATCTTTTATTTTTTGCATTGTTGATTATTTTTGCGGTTTCTTTCTTTGGTGCTTTCGAAATCACTTTGCCATCTTCCTGGTCGACAAAGCTGGACAGTAAAGCTGAAAATACATCCGGTATTATCAGTATATTGTTGATGGCTTTTGTGCTGGCATTGGTTTCTTTTTCGTGCACAGGTCCGATTATCGGATTTATGCTGGTAGAAATTTCAACTACCGGATCGATTTTAGCGCCTTTTATTGCCATGTTGGGATTTGCAATAGCGTTGGCTATTCC
>WSSedL1CaDRAFT_10000776_pt1 | contig 21205 bp, 16 predicted proteins | sample WetSurSL1Cattail_FD_9464 | JGI IMG/M metagenome (IMG submission 9464)
GCGAAAATTTCTTCCGGATCGTGTTCAACCCAACCCGGCTGCGGATAATACTGTTTATGTTCAGCGTTGGCCCGGGCCACAAATTTTGCATCCGAATTAAAAAGCACTGCTTTTGTAGCCGAGGTGCTTTGGTCTATGGAGAGGATATAATTCATAAATAAGCGATTAGCGATTAGCGATTAGCTTTTGGCTTGATATATATAGCTAAAGCCTAACAGCTAACAGCCATAAGCTTTTTTAACAGTACTCACAATCCCATCGGCATCCAGCCCATAATGCTTGAAAAGTTCGGGGGAGCTGCCGTGTTCTGCATTTGCATCGGGGAAACCGATTATTTTTACGGGCATGGAGTGGTTTTCCACTATCCATTCGGCTACAGCTGAGCCCAAACCGCCTTTTACATGATGTTCTTCTACCACTACAATCAGCTTGGTTTCGTGGGCTGCTTTTTCTATAGCTGCGTAATCCAAAGGTTTAATGGTGTGCATATCTAAAACACGGGCTTTGATTCCTGATTCGGATAGTTTTTTGCCGGCCTGAAGGGCATGGTAAACGGTTTCACCGGTAGCAATTATGGTTAGGTCATTGCCTTCCAGGAGTGTATTGGCTTTGCCGAAGATGAATTCTGCCTCCCCATTTGTGTAAACATCGGGTACCGCAGCTCTTCCTACCCGGATATAAACCGGACCGCTATGGTTTACTAAGTATTCGGTCATTTTTTGGGTGAGGGCAGCGTCGGAAGGTAAGATAACCGACATGTCGGGTAAGGTGCGCATAACCGCGATGTCGTTCAAACTGTGGTGTGTGGTTCCCAGCGCTCCGTAGCTGACGCCTCCGCTTACTCCGAAAATTTTCACGTTGGTTTTGTTATAAGCTACATCTACTTTTACCTGTTCGTAGCTGCGGGCTGCGTAAAAACAAGCCGGACCACAAACAAAAGGTTTTTTGCCGCTTAAAGCCAGACCTGCGCTTATTCCAATGGCATTTTGCTCGGCTATACCCACCTCCACAAATTGTTGGGGTAATTCGTCTGCAAATTTATTAAGGGTTACGGAACCACGAGCATCGGAAGTAACCGCAATGATGTTTTGATCTTTTTTTGCCAGTTCCAGAATTTTATCTGTAAATGCCTGGCGACATGGTATTTTATTGGCTTCCATATTTTATTACCCTAATTTTTTATCAAGTTCAGTAAATGCAGTTTTCATTTGTTCTTCTGTTGGAACTTTATGGTGCCATTCGGGTTTGTTTTCCATAAATGAAACACCGCAGCCTTTGGTTGTTTTAGCTATTATAAGATGAGGTTTCCCATTAATAACGGGGTATGAATCGAATAATTTCACCAACCCTGAAATATTGTTGCCGTCAATTTCATCGACATGCCAGTTGTATGCTTCCCATCGTTTTTTCAGGTTTCCGAGAGCCATCACATCTTCGGTGTTGCCACTTATCTGAAGAAAATTACGGTCAATAATAGCCACCAGGTTGTCGAGTTTGTAATGTCCGGCGCTGTTGGCAGCTTCCATAATGGAACCTTCGCCCTGTTCGCCATCGCCCATGAGTACATAAGTGCGGTAGGATTTTTTATCCATTTTCGCAGCCAGTGCCATTCCTACTCCAACCGAAAGTCCGTGACCCAGAGCTCCGGAATTTAGTTCAATACCGGGTACTTTGCGGGTAGGGTGGCCTGCCAGCCTGGATTGAAATTTACCATAAGTATCCAGCATATCTTTCGGAAAGAAACCGGCATCGGCAAGTACAGCATAATACCCTTCCACACTGTGTCCTTTGCTGAGAATAAAGCGGTCTCTGTCCGGCCACGAAGGATTCTGAGCCTGATATTTCATTGTATGATAGAAGAGGGTTACAAGAATGTCAACAGACGACATTGCTCCTCCGGTATGCCCTCCTTTGGCATCGTGAATCATTTGCAACAACCTTTTCCGGGTTTCGGTTGCTTTTGTTTCTAACTGTTTTATATCCATATTTTTGAGTTATTCAGCAATTATATATTCAATTTCATTTTCATCGAAAAGCTGACGGTTTTTATCCTGCAGCCCACTGTCGGTTATCAGGTAGTCAATCAATGACATAGCGCCGAGGCTGGCCAGAGAGCTTTTTCCTATTTTGGAACTGTCGGCTAAAAGATAAACCGTTTCGGCTGCATCAATCATGGCTTTTTTAACTATCAAATCGCTGATGCTAGGATAGGTGAGCCCGGCTTTAAGCGATATTCCGGCAGTAGCCAGAAAAAGTTTGTCCACGTGCAGGTTGTTGAAGAATACCGCAGCTTTCTCGCCTGTAAGGGACAGGGTAGGGGCTTTAAATTCGCCTCCGGTCATAATTACATTTATAGAAGGCTCGCCACCCAGCATAACGGCAATATTCAGAGCATTGGTTATTACAGTGAGATTTTTCCGGTTGGTAAGGTTTTTGGCAAGTTCTGTAATGGTAGTCCCCGAATCCAGAATGATGGTGTCGCCATCCTGAATAAATTCGGCGGCTTTTTTACCGATACGTATTTTTTGTTCCATATTTTCGCGGTGCTGCAGGCTAAAAGAACGAACCTGCGAGGGTATCGATTTTAAATAAGCCCCGCCGTGTTCCCTGATGATGATTTCTTCGTTTTCGAGGCGTTCGAGATCTTGCCTTATGGTTACTTCCGAAACCTTAAATATTTTACCCAGGTCGGCAACTTTAACATGACCGTCTTCCTGAATCATTTCCAGGATACGGTTGCGCCGCATATCGCCGGTATATTGTTTTTGGGAATTAGACACTTTTATTAGTTTGTATGGTGAATTTATGGTTAATAGAGACTAGAGACAAGACGGATTCAGATCGTATAGAAGTCATGAATCAAATTTTTTAATGAAATTAATAGTTGTTATGTTTACTTTCGTTTTGTGTAAAAATCAAAACTAATCAAAAGTATAAAAAGGAAATTGGAAAAGCAATAGTTTTATATATATATAATTATTACATATTAATATTCCATTAAAAAAATCGTTTCATGGGTATTAATTCTAATGTTTTTCTAATGAATAATTATACCTGTAAAATTTGGAACATTGTATTTTTAGGTATAATTATTTAAAATTTTAATAATGGAAAAAGTTCCCTTTTATAAAAGAAATGGTTTTGTTGTATTAGCTTTTTGGGTTGTTTTAGTAGCTATATTATTAGTTGTAAAATTTGTTTTTATGTAAACTAATTGTTTTGTCTGTTGAGTATTGTATAATTTATCTTATAGATACTTGATATTTTTGTCGATTTGGAAGATTTAAAATGAAATTAGTTTCTTTCATTTCTTCCGAATCTACAATTAAGTAACCTTTATGCAATTCTACAATTTTTAAAGTTAGCGAAAGTCCTATTCCATGGCCGGATATGTATTTTGTATTTTTGCCTCTGAAAAATGGTTGGAATATATTTTTTTGGTCTTCTTTAGAAATGCCAATTCCATTATTTAGGAAATTTACAATTATATTACAGGCACTTACAGAGATGTAAATATCTACTTTTTGATCATAAGAAAATTTACATCCGTTTTCAATTAAATTTTTAAGAGCGATAATTAATAATTCTTCATTTCCCCAAATTGTAAGAAGTTCATCATTTTCCGGTAACTTATCAAAATGAATAGTCGGTTTATAGTGTTTTTGTTTATTTACGATAATATTACAGGATTCCACAATCAATTCATCTATTCGGAGTGATTTAAAATCAAAATTTGAATTGGTGAAATTTAAAGAAGCAAGATCCAATAGACTATTTGATAATTTACTAAGTTTAGAAAGTTCAATCGAAAGGTTGTTTATTGTATTAATGTATTGTAATTTAGTTCTTTCGTAAAGTTGACAATAGGATATTTCCGTCAACATAATGGTAAATGGTGTTCTTAATTCATGTGCAGCATTCGAAACAAAATCTCTTTGTAAAATAAAAGCTTCTTCTAATCTGTCTAACATTTTATTAAATGTTAAAGAAAGTTGAGCAATTTCATCTTTTTTATTTCCTTCGTCCAATCTTAGGCTTAAATTAGTGATTGATATTTTATTTACCTGATTAACAACTTTAGAAATAGGTTCGAGAGCTTTTCTTGAGAAGATAAATCCTGCAACAGTAGTTATAATAATCCCTATTACCCAACATATTAATAGAATGATTTGAAGGTGCTTTAGCATAGAGAATCCGTATGTGTCATAAGCAGTGGCAATAACTATATACTTTTTATTATTGAAAATGTAAATAATGCCTAAAGCATCAAGGTTCTTGTATTTAAATTTGAAGATATTATATTTATTTATATTTGGAATAATTTCAAAATAATCAAATTTTTGATCTGAATTACTGTATAATTGGTTTAAATTATAGTCTAAGATGTAAACATGCTCGTTATCTAATGCATGAGAATTTTTATCTATTATTTTTAGCAATTTTTCATCAACTTCCTTTACATTAAGCAATAATTTAGCAGTTGTAATGGCTCTATTCTTTAATCTTGAGTGGAATTCGTTGTTTCTGAAACTCGCGGAAAAATAATAAATACCAATAACAAAAATTAGAAGTAATGAAACTACTATTGCAGAGAATTTTAGTGTGAGTTTTAACCTGATGTTCATTCTGTTATTAAAAGTTGTGTTTTGGTTTTGTTATTGTGTTGTTTTTCATGTGTATGGGAGTTTTATTCATTTAATAAATATCCTTGACCCACGCGGGTATGAATTAATTTAACATCGTAATTTTTATCAATTTTGCGCCGTAGATAATTAATATATACGTCAATATAATTTGTGCCGGTATCAAAATTTAACCCCCATATTTTTTCTGCGATTTCAGTTCTTGAAATGATAGATCCTTTATTTGTGGCTAGATATTCTAATAATGAATATTCTTTAGCGGTCAGTTCTATTACATTATTTTCTCGGGATACAGTTTTTGTTACTTTGTTTATGATTAGATTATTTATTTTTATTATTGAATCAGTTAGTATTGGTGATTGTAAAGTAGTTCTTCGTAAAAATACTTTTAATCTGGCAAGTAATTCATTGAAATTAAAAGGTTTTATAATGTAATCATCAGCTCCTGAGTTAAAACCGTTTAATTTATTTTCTGTAGAACTCATAGCAGTTAACATTATAATGGGAATATTTGAATTTATCAATCTTATTTCTTTACATAATTCGTATCCATTAATAAGCGGAATATTAATGTCTAAAATTATTAGATTAAATACAGCGCTAGAAAAAAGTCTTTTAGCAATATAACCATCATATGCTATTTCTACCTCAAATTTATTTTCTTCTAAACTGTTTTTTAATAAATCCGCAAGTCGTTTTTCATCTTCTACAATTAATATTTTGGGTATTGAATCCATTAAAAGAGGGTGATTTTATTTTAACAATTTTTTTAATAAAAATAATAATGAAGAAAAATTAGGTATGTTATAATGGGCAAGGGTCGGACTTACCCCAACCCTTATTGAAATAGAATAATCTGGAAGAGATTTAAATAAAAATTCGTCAGTTTTGTCGTCGCCAGCAGCTAATATAAAATCGAAATTTTCATTCTTTAGAAGTTGCTGTGCCGCATGACCTTTATCGTATTTTCCGCATTTAACTTCCAATACTTTATTACCTTCGAGAATTTCAAATTCAGTTTTATGCCGGATAATTTCAGCCAGATCGTCTCTTAGTTCATGTAAGCGTAGCTGGGCAAAATCAGAATCAGCGTTTCTGAAATGCCATGCAATACTACCTGCTTTTTCTTCAATAAAAGTTCCATTGCAACGGTTAACGTATTCATTTAATATTGGAAGAACTAATTTTTTCCAATTATTATCTGATTGGTAGGTTGATTCCCAATTTTTATTTGGGTTTTTGATAAAATATCCGTGTTCGGCGACCAAGGTAACATTTGCTTCGGAAAATTGTCTTTCTAGAAATTCTTTGTCGCGGCCACTTATGATTATTATTTTATTTTTAGGATCATTGGCAAGTTTTTGTATGAGTGTTAAAGTAGGAAGATCAATAGTGGCAAGTTCTGGATATTTGGCAAAAGAAACTAAAGTCCCGTCATAATCCAAAAAAAGGATTCGATTTTGGGCAACTCTATAATCTTTAATAATTTTTTCTTCTGTATGGTTATTAATTAGTCTGATATTCATTTCATTTTGTCTGATTTTTATTTCAGAAGTTTGAAGAAAGAAATCGTAAGCCCAGGTAAATACATTATAACTTGAAATTCGTTTTTGCATTCGCTCTAAACGTATGTTTTTTTCAGAGCATTTCATCTCAAGTGCTGTTGAGATTGCTTCAGCCATTTCTGTGTTATCAGCAGGGTTAATAATTAAGGCTTCATTTAATTCAGCTGCAGCTCCTGCCATCTCACTTAAAATTAAAACTCCTTTGTTTTCTATCTGGCAAGCTATATATTCTTTAGCTACGAGGTTCATTCCATCGCGCAGCGGAGTTATTAATCCAACATCGCTTAAATCGTATAAGGCAATGAGTTCATTAAATGATAGTGATTTGTATTGATAAATGATGGGCCTCCATGATAATGAACTATATTTTCCGTTAATGCGACCAACAATTGCTTCAATTTCTTTTTTCATATCCTTGTACTTCTCAATAGTGTCTCGGGAGGGGACTATGACCATATTAAATATTACTTTTGAATGCCATTTAGGATATTTTTCAAGGAAAGTCTCGAAGCCTTTAAGTCTTAATAGTAAACCTTTTGAGTAATCAAGTCGATCGACAGAAAATATTAATTTTTTACCGGAGAGTTGGTTTTTTATTTTTTGTTTTTCTTTTAAAACAGGTCTATTTAAACATTCGGAATGAAATTTATCATAATCAATGCCAATGGGGAATGCGTCTGCTTTAACCAATTTTACAGGGTTGTAGATGATATTTTGATGACATTCAAATCCGGTGGTACGCTTAACACACTTTATAAAATGCTGGGTATAATCGTGTGTATGAAATCCCACCAAATCGGCCCCTAATAAGCCATTAATGATAGCTTCGCGCCACGGGCGGGGCAGAAGTCTGAATATTTCGAAGGAAGGGAAGGGTATGTGCAGGAAAAAGCCAATGGTTGCATTATGTATTTTCCGGTTTATCATTTCCGGGAGCAGCATTAGCTGGTAGTCGTGTATCCATATAAAATCGCCGGGTTGGATAATCTTTACCAGTTCATCGCAAAACCGTTGATTAGCTTCAGTATAAGCATTGAAATAATCAGAATTGAAAACGCTGAATGATGGGAAATAATGAAACAGAGGCCAGATTAAATCGTTGCAAAATCCTCCATAATAAAGCTCATTTGTTTTGGGAGGAATGTTAACCGGTAATATTTCAAAATTATTGTTCTCAAAGTTAACTTCATTTAAATTATCCGGCATGTTCTCAGCAATTCCAACCCAAACTATTTTACTGTTTACAAGCTGTTTGTTGTTTTTTTTGAAGTTTTCGGAAAGGGCAAGGATTGCAGAAACTAAACCACCAGAATTTTGTACTGCTTTATACCCGTTTTTTACCTTGTTAAACTTAAAAGGTAACCGGTAAGCCGCAATAACTAATCTTTTAAAATGAGGGTCATTAACCATAATACAAAAAAGATTAATTAGATTTTAATATGGAGTTCTAAATTTAGTTAAAATTAAACTAAATACAGTTACATTTTTACTAAGATTTGATTTTAGAAAATTATTTGGTGAGTAGAAAATAATAAGGTTAAAAAATTAGGGTTTAATAAATTTTGATATTAGTTTTTCTTCTGAGAATAAAATGGCTGTATTTATTAATGCCAAGTGAGAATAAGCCTGAGGAAAATTGCCCAGCAATCTTTTTGTGTTAAAATCTATATCTTCACTATAAAGTCCCAGGTGATTGCTATGTGTAAGCAATTCGTTAAAGATCTCCTGAGCTTCTTTGTTTTCGCCTATTTTAAATAAAGCCTGTATTAGCCAAAATGTACAAATAGTAAATGAGGAAGTTGGTGTACCAAAATCATCGTGATTTACATACCTGTACATGAGATTATTGTGTTGGAGTGTGTTTTTTATAGCAAATACGGTTTTTTTAAATTTTTCGTCGGCAGAATCAATAAATCCATATTCAGCCATAAGCAGCAAGGATGCATCCAGCTCAGCATTACAATAGGTTTGAGTAAAGGTTTGTAAATTTTCTTTCCACCCCTTTTTTAAAACATCAGTTTTGATGTCATTTGCGATATCCTGCCAGGTTTCAGCATAATAGCTTTTGTTTAGTAGTATAGCTATTTTAGCAGCACGATCCATAGCTACCCAACACATAATTTTTGAAAAAACGAAATGCTTATCGTTATTGCGAATTTCCCATATACCTTTATCTGGTTTTTCCCAATGCGTAGATACTGTTCGACAGATGTTTCTTACTATTTCCCACATATCTTCTATTTCATCCAATGTGCCTGGGAAATATTTATAATATTGATAAATAACATTGAGTAAATAGCCAAAAACATCATTTTGTTTTTGGTAAAAGGCTGCATTGCCAATTCTAACAGGTTTTGAGTTTTCATATCCGGCCAGATGTGGTAATTCAAACTCAGTTAAATCCCGTTCGCCTCTTATTCCGTACATTATCTGAAAAGAATCGTGTTTGGTTTTTAAAATTTTTTTAATATAAGTTAAAAACCCACGTGCCGATTTATTGTGGCCCATTCCCAGAAGTGTATCTATAGACATTGATGCATCCCGCAACCAGCAAAAACGGTAATCCCAGTTTCGGACTTCGCCTATAGTTTCCGGGATACTGGTTGTTAATGCAGCTAAAATAGCACCGGTTGGCTCAAATGTCATTATTTTAAGGACTAAAAGGCTGCGAATAATTTCATTATTATATAATTTAAATTTTTTTGACCGGTTGGTCCAGTTTAACCAATATACTTTGGTCCGCTCATATTCCAGGTTTGCCCGGTTTATATCAATTTCAATAATTTTTTGGTTGTAGGAAAGTAATACAAATTGATTTTCAGTAAGAAGTATATTTTCTTCATTTAGAATATCATTCTGTTTAAGGCTCGAATACAGGTAAATACAATCTGTAGGGTCGTTTTCAGAGTAAGACCGGATGTGATCATCCTGAATTAAATGTGCTACTTTTTCATTTGCATAATTGAGCGCCGGGCGGTATAATATTGAAAACGAAGGAGTCCCTGAAATAAGGCGGAAATATCTGTATATTTCGGCCGGGGCAAAATATTCGGTATCGCTTGTTTTATAACGGGGCATAAAATCTATTACTTCAAATGCCCCGTCTTCAGAAACGAAAAGTGTGCTTAAAATATTGGTGTGGGCAAAGTATTTTTGGGATATGATGTAATAGTCGGCAACCTTTATACTAAAAAAACCACCATTTTCTTTGTCTAATATTTTGGCAAAAATGGAGGGCGAGTCAAAATCGGGCAGACAAAACCAATCAATACTTCCTGTTTCCGAAACTAGTGCAGCACTTCTGCAATTACCTATTACTCCATAATTAAGGTTATTCATATTCGTTGCTTTTAGTTTCTGTATATGGAATTGTGCCCCTGGGTTTGGACAAAATGTTCCCCAATGCCATAACTAATATTGTAATAAAAATGATTTGACTGATAAGCCCTTCACTCATAAATGACAGTTTGTATGCAGCCGGCACGCCTAAAAACAGCAGAATGGTAATAAGGCCACGGGGTGCAAAAAATAACAGGGGTACCGACGATTGACGAAGTATATACCTGAAAAAGATTCCCCGTAATAAAAATATTGAGATACAAATTGTTATGGAAAGAATTAATGTGTGCGGGTTAAATAATTCACTTAATGAGGTATAATAACCAAAAATTAGGAAAAAAAATGAGCGGATTAGAAAGGTGAATTCTCCCGTAATCTGTTTAAATGAAATTAAATTTTTGTTAAATTCCTGAAAATCAATATGACGTTTAGTGAATTTAGATTGAAATAATTGATTGTTGTTTAATATTATCCCAAAAATAAGAACAACGAGCAATGATGGCCAGTGTGCCAGTTTTGCCAAAATGAATATTAGAACTACCACAGTCAGAATAATGATATATTTTACATGATGTCCTATTTTATGCAGCATATAAGCTAATCCGGCACTAATTATTACCGATGATACAATTGTTAAAACTACCTCAATAATAAATAGAAAAACCCCTCTGCCGACAGAACCATTGTTAAAAAGGACGAAATCAAATAATAAAATTCCTATGATGTCTGAAATTGAACTTTCGTAAACTATAAAATCGCGGTCGTCCTTATGCAGATGACGGGACGACGGGATGGCTACAGCACTGCTTATTATGCCTAATGGAATGAGGTTAATAATGGCTGTTTTAAATGAAATTTTAAAATAGTAATGAAGAATGAGTGTAAATATGCCTAAAAATATTGAAAATAGAATAAATGATGTGGCAAATGATATATTGAAAAGCCTTTGTTTATCGGAACTTAAAGTTAAATCAAGACTTCCTTCCAAAACAATTAATATCAGTCCTAAGGTTCCCATTACTGGTAAAAGAATGCTGAAGTCGGGTATTTTAAATCCATTAAACTCTGTAATGTACCGAAGTAACAACCCGAATATCATCAACAAAATTACCCCAGGAATTTTAGTGTATTTTGAAGTTATTTCAAATAAATAAGAAATTAACAGTGTTAAACACAAGAAAATAATGATGTAATAGCTCATGATAGACCGTCAAAATTGATATAATGTCAAATTTAATGATAATTTGATTATCTCACTTCATAATCTTTAGTTTCTTGATAGTTGTTTTTTTTTGTTTAACTTCGCATTCAATTTTTGGTGATTGGTTTTTATATCTTTAAAGCCAATAAAAGGGAATCCTGTTAGAAACAGGAGCTGTACCCGCAGCTGTAAGTTCCATAAAGACAATTATTGTCAATAAAATTCAGGCAACCTCAGCCACTGTCATTATTTTGATGGGAAGGCGCCTGAATCGGAACAAGCCAGAAAACCTGCCAGAAATTTACAATACATTTTACTTCCGGGATAGAAGTCTATGGGTACATGCATTATATTGTTTTTATATTTAGCATTGTATACTCTTCCCTGTTTGTAAAATACCATTTATTTAATTAATAGTATTTTTCAAAATGAATCAACATTTTTTGAAAGCTTTTAGCTTTTATTTGCTTTTTACCATTCAGGCAGCTATTGCGCAACGTGTCTGTATTTCAGGTAAGGTTTCTGATTTGGAAAACGACACACCCATTGTAGATGTAAATGTTTATATCATGGGTACTACTTTAGGTACTGTTACCAATGCTGAGGGTGTTTTTAAAATTGACAATGTAAAATCAGGTAATTATGAGGTAGTGTTTTCTTCTTTAGGTTACAGATGGGAATCGGATTCTCTCTCCTTTAACCGTGACACGGTTATAAGTTTTAAACTTAAAAAATCGAATCTGAATCTGGGTGAAATTGTGGTTACCGGAACTTTAACCCCGCATCATGTTAAAAATGTCCCGGTTCAAACGGAAGTAGTCAGTCAGAAAATGATTCAACAGGTTTCTCCTTCTTCATTTACAGATTTAATGTCAAATGTGAGTCCTTCGTTTGATTTTAGCCCTTCATCGATGGGCGCGTTTATGCAACTTAACGGGCTTGGAAATGATTATATTTTAATTCTGGTAGATGGCCAACGTTTATACGGGGATGTTGGAGGACAAACAAACCTGAATCGTATAAATCCTGAAAATATTGATCATATTGAGATTGTTAAGGGAGCATCCTCTGCATTGTATGGCTCTGAAGCTATTGCCGGAGTTATCAATATTATAACCCGGAAACCAGCTAATATGATATCCTTTTCAAATAGCTCCCGCGTGGGTAGTTATGGAGGGTGGAATCAGATGAACGATCTTAGTTTAAATATTAGACGGTTTTCTAGTGCTACTTCTTTTAATAAAAAGCAAACCGACGGGTGGCAGCTCTTTCCCTATGAATTGGATGGCAATGATAGTCTGATTAGTACTGATGCCATGGTTCAGAATGCTTCCAGTGATTTTACCATCAGTCAGAAATTTTCGTATAATGTATCGCAAAAATTAAGTATTCAAGCTCAAGGAACTGTATTTGAACAAGACTGGAAACGGCCTCTCACTATTTCTAAATATGGATATTTTTATAATGATTTGAATTATAGTGCAGGAGCTAAATATTTATTGAATAATAAAAATTTTATACAGATTAATTATTGTTCAGATAATTACAAATACTATTATAAGTACAATCAAGATTATAAGGAATTTTCTACCGGCCTTAATGTTATACAAACTAGCCAGTTGGGGTCGTGGATAGACTTTAAGGGATACTTTAATTTTAATAATAAAAACATTTTAACCACTGGGGCCGAATACGTTAATGAAAATCTGGAATCAGAAGGCAGATTGGTTGCAACTGATGTTAGTGCTTATATGTTTTCACTTTTTGCCCAGGATGAAATCTATCTTCTTAAAAAGATTGCAATTGTAGCAGGTACCCGATTTATCCGTCATAAAGAATTTAGGAATGCTTTTACTCCAAAAATTGCCGTAATGTATAAATATAAGAATATCAACGTAAGGACAACCTTTGCTAAAGGTTTTAAGAATCCTTCACTTAAAGAATTATATTATCATTACGAAAAAAGCGGGATTTTATATCTTGGAAATACCAGCTTAAATCCTCAAATTTCGAATTACTATGCTTTCTCTTCCGAATATAATGCCGGGTCTGTATTTGTTAGTATTACGGGTTATCATAATTCCATAAATAATCTTATTGATTACAAACTGGTGGAAACTTCTGCCGAAGATGCTGCCGAAGGAGTAAAAACCACCAAACAATATTGTAATATTTCCAAAGCAGCTACCCAGGGAATAGATTTTATTTTTAACTATAACATTTTTAAGTGCATTAATCTGGGGGGAGGTTATAGTTTTGTAGACGCACGAAACATAACAGGCCAAACCCGTTTAGAAAATGTGGCTGAAAATTATGGAAATGTCAGGTTGGGTTATACTCACCAATGGACTAATTATACTCTTTGCGCCAATATAACCGATCGTGTTCAGGACGAAAAGTATTACGAAGATGGTAATGCTAAAGGTTTTAATCTATGGAATTTTTCAATTTCTTTAAAATATGACCCTAAAAAATTATTTAAAGCCGATCTTACCTGTGGTCTTGAAAATGTTTTTGATTATTCTGAAAACGGTCCTTATGGAACGAATTATGGAACCATTACTCCCGGAAGAACCTGGTTTGTTTCATTAAATATATCATTGTTTCATTAAAATTCAGGAAGATGATTTTGATATTAAAAAATTTAATAATTATTGCGTTTATATTGCTTAAAATGAGTACGATGTCTATGTCTTTATTTTCGCAGGTTACCTGTAAAAAGGGAATTTTACTGGTAGCATTTGGTTCAACTTACTCAGAGGCCCGTCAGGCTCAGGAAAAGTTTGGAGAGAATGTAAAAGCTGAATTTCCGGGTATAGAGGTGCGTTGGGCTTATACGTCTGCCATTGTGAGGAATAAACTTAAAAAACAAGGCATTCAGATCGATTCTCCGGCCGGGGCCTTGGCCAAATTCTCAGGTGACGGTTTTTCTCATATTGCGGTTCAGTCGTTACATATTATTCCCGGACTCGAATACGAAGATTTGTCCGCAACCGTGAATGCATTCCGGGGTATTCCCAAAGGTTTCCAAACCATTCTTTTAGGCGCTCCCCTTTTATATATGAGTTCTGATATAAAAAAGGTTGTAAATATTGTAGATTCATTATTGCCTGCCGGATTTAAAAAAGGCGATGCTCTGGTGTTTATGGGACATGGAACAGATCATCCGTCGGATAATTTTTATGCAGCCATGCAGTATCATCTGTGGGAAAAATCGTCTTTGTTTTTTATGGCAACGGTAGAAGGATTGCCCGATCTCAGTTCGCTGATTCCTAAATTATCGGCTCAAAAAGTTAAAACGGTTTGGATTACTCCATTTATGTCAATAGCTGGCGATCATGCTCATAACGATATGGCCGGAACGAGTCCGGATAGCTGGAAATCGCAGCTTCAAAGGGCCGGATTTAACGTTAAAATTATTATGAAAGGTTTAATAGAGTTTGAATGTGTAACAGATTTATGGATAAATCATTTAAAAACGATTGTAGATGAGCTTGATAGGTAGATTTTTTATATTGATTGTTCTATTTTTAGGTTCGTGTCGGATGGCTGAAAATACCATTTCATCTGGTAATATTCCTACTAAATATGCCAAAGGTTTTGAAATTTACGATGAAAAGAATCGTAAAATACTGATAATCAATAGTGTTGGTGATGATAGTATGACAACTATGACTTTTACACTGGTGCCACGCGAAATGTGTAATAAGGTAAAGGGGCCCAATGTTATTCCTGTTCCCTGCAGGCGGATAATATGTTTGTCATCTACGCAGTTGACTTATTTTATTACTCTTAGCGATATTGATGACATTGTAGGGGTAAACAGTTTTCGTCACTTACGAAATGCGGAGCTGAACGACAGGATTGAATCCGGTATTATAAAAAAAGTAGGTAAGGAAGGTAATTTTAATACCGAACTCATTGCAAGCCTTAATCCGGATGTTATTTTCGTATCACCATTTAAATCAGGAGGGTATGATGTACTTAAAAGTCTCGGTTTTACACTGGTTCCTATGGCTGCTTATGAAGAGGATACTCCGCTGGGCAGGGCAGAATGGATTAAAGCAATGGCTGCTTTTACCGGAAACAGTCATAAGGCTGATTCACTTTTTAACGGTTTAGTTAAGAGATATGAAGCGTTAAAATTACTTACTGCAAAAGTGTCATACCGCCCAACTGTCTTCTCTGGGAAAATGGGTAATGGAACCTGGTATGTCCCCGGAGGAGAAAGTTTTTATGCTCAATATTTTAAGGATGCCGGTGCCGATTATGTTATTTCAGATACAAAAAAGGCGGCTTATCCGCTTGATTTTGAAACAATGTATTATAAAGCTGCCAACGCTGATTATTGGCGGATACTTCTAACCGAACCGGAAGGATTTGATAAAAGTGCGCTTTTACAAGAAGAATCGCGGTATGGGAATTTCAAAGCTTTTAAAACCGGGAATATTATTACCTGTAATATTAACTCCAAGCCTTACTACGAGGAAAATGCCATGAAACCTGATGTTATTCTGTCTGATTACATTCATTTTTTTCATCCGGATTTACTGCCGGGGTATCAGCCTCAATTTTATGAAATTTTGAAGTAAAAGTAAGTGAATACGAATTTTAAATTTTTAAATACATTTATTATTCAGGGGATTATTGCCTTCCTCTTTTTAATATTCCTGCTTAATCTTATTTTAGGTTCTGTTTCTATTCCTTTTCCAGAGGTGTTGAAAATACTTGCAGGCAAGGGAACTAATGTTATCTGGACGAATATTGTGCTGCGTACCCGATTACCCCAAACAATTGTTGCAACCGGGGCCGGAATGGCTTTAGGGGTTGCGGGGTTAATGATGCAAACTTTGTTCAGAAATTCGTTGGCAGGGCCGTCAACTTTGGGGATTTCTTCCGGATCCAGCCTGGGTGTGGCTTTGGTTGTACTTATTGCCAGGAAAGCCTGGTTAACGACAATATATAGAATGGGTTTCTGGGGCGATACCTTAGTTGTTGTTGCTTCGTTTACCGGTGCTTTATTTGTTTTGGGATTGATTCTTTATTTTTCCCGAAAAATTGGAGGTTCGTTAAGTGTCCTTATTATGGGTGTTATGATTGGCTACCTGTCTAATTCACTCGTGGGTATTTTAAAGTATTACAGCTTTGAAAAAGATGTGCATAATTATGTATTGTGGGGGTTGGGTAGTTTTGGCCGTTTGCCACTCGAAAGAGCTCTGCCCTTTGGTTTTATAACTATATCGGTATCCTTTTTATGTTTATTTTTGAGTAAACCCTTAGATTTGATTGCCTTGGGTGAAAATTATGCCCGAAATCTGGGGTTGAACATCCAACGATCCCGTAATGCTATTATTTTAGTTGCAGGATTGTTAACCGCCTTTGTTACTGCCTTCTGCGGCCCGGTTGTTTTTATAGGGATGGCAATTCCTCATTTGGCAAAACTGGTTTCGGGAACATCCAATCATTTTCGTTTGATTTTGAACACCTGTTTTATTGGCGGGGCAACGGCTCTTTTATGCAACCTCGCGGCACGTCTTCCGGGGATAGAAGGTGAATTGCCCATAAATTCGATTACCGCTTTTGTAGGAGCTCCTGTGGTTATTTCGGTAATCTGGAAACGGAGAAAGGAAAATTTAATGGATAGATAATGAAAATACCTTACCTTGAGTTTGATGATTTAACCATTGGTTATGGTTCAAAATCTAAAGTTAAAATTGTAGCCTCCGGTTTGTCTGCTTCCTTAAATGCAGGCGAACTCATTTGCCTTTTGGGCTCCAATGGAACCGGAAAAAGTACCTTAATCCGCACGCTATGTGGTTTTCAAAAGTTTTACCATGGCCAGGCTTATATTGAAGGAAAGAAACTGGAATTGTTGGATGAAAAAAGTATTTCATTTCTGTTAAGCGTGGTTTTAACCGATAGGGTTCATATTCCGAATGCTACGGTTAAAGAACTGGTTGCTTATGGCAGAAGTCCTTATACCGGATTGCTTGGTAAGCTAACTAAAGCAGACATGGATATTGTAGAATTGGCTATTACTCAGTGTGGGTTAATGCATAAATGTAATGATGTCCTTTCCGGATTAAGTGATGGAGAACGCCAAAAAGTTTTTATAGCTAAAGCATTGGCTCAGGATACCCCGATAGTTATCTTAGATGAGCCTACCGCTTTTCTTGATTTGTCATCAAGGGTGGAGGTCTTGCAATTGCTTCGCGAAATAGCTTCCCGGTCCGGGAAAGCAATATTACTATCCACCCACGATTTGGATTTGGCATTGCAAATGGCTGACAGGCTTTGGCTTTTAAAGGCCGGAGGGCCAATGATTACAGGATCTCCTGAAGATTTAATCTATAATAATGTCTTTCAGGAAATGTTTCAGAAACAGGGAGTAGTTTTTGATAATCGCACAGGCTTATTTCGTGTTGAATACCCATGCAGGAAGGAGTTACCTGTTAAAGGGCATGGTTTTGAATATGTGTTGTTGCGTCGGTCATTTGCTCGTAAGGGTATTAAAATTGTTCATACCGAAACTTTTGATGGGTTTTATATTCATATTGAAGCAACTGCAGGATACCCTTTCTGTTTCTTTGATAACAATCGTCTTTTATTCAGGGAACAATCTGTTGAAATTTTTACTAATAAAGTATCGTCAATTATTGTATGAAATACCCATGTACTGAAGTACCCAAACACGATGGTAATAAAATGGATAACATCGGCGTGTACCTCCGGTGAGCCTTACAGGGTTTCACTATACTTTAAAAATAATTTTATTATGTTTAAAAATAAATCTTTAATATCACAAAAGGGCTCTTTAATTGCCGTTGGGCTTGGACCCGGCGATCCCGGACTGTTAACTCTTAATGGTTTTAATGCTTTACAAAATGCTAATGTTATCTATTATCCTGCAAGTAAATTAACAGAAAGTTCAGTATCTTCTTTTTCATTAAATATTCTTGAAAGCCTGGGTTTAAGTAAAGAGTTAAAAGCTTATTATATTCCTATGAATTCTCCCAAACGCAATACTTTTTATGACGAAGCATTTAATGCAATCTGGGCAGATTATGATAAAGGGAATCATGTTGTTATTGTTAGTGAAGGAGATATATTGTTTTACAGCACTTTCGGTTATTTGTGGAAACGTATACAATCGGCGGGTATACCGTGTGAGTTGATACCCGGAATTCCGGCATTTATAGCTGCAGGGGCAACCGGTAGTTTCCCGATTGTGGAAGGTAATCATTCGTTACAGGTTCTTTCCTGCCCTGAATCAAATGAAGATATACATAAAAAAATCATTCTGGGTTCTACTCTTATCGTAATGAAATTAACTAAATTAAAGGACTTGCTGGCATTATTGACCGAGATTGAATTTCCATTTTTATATGTGGAGCGTGTGGGAATGCAAAATCAATTTATTTCTAATAATCCTTCTGAAATAGCCAAGCGCAGAATTCCATATTTTTCTATTTTAATTATTTATTGTAACTGATATTTATGAAGATATATAGTGTGGGAATTGGCCCTGGCGACAAGAATCTTTTAACCCCTGCAGCCATAAAGGCTATAAATGAATCATCGGTGATTGTAGCGTATACCCCTTATCTTGATTATATTATCGATTTAATCGCAGACAAAAAAATAATTAATACCGGAATGAAAAAGGAGCGTGAAAGAGCGGCTTTGGCTTTTGAGGCTGCATCTTCGGGTGATATTGTTTCGGTAATTAGCAGCGGCGATTCCGGGATTTATGGTATGGCTCCGTTGTTATGGGAGATGAAAATGGAACTTAATTCAGATATAGTACTGGAAGTGATTCCGGGTATCAGCTCTATGTTTGATGCTGCCGCAAAACTGGGAGCTCCTCTGGGACATGATTTTTGCGCTGTTTCCTTATCAGATTTGCTTACTCCCTGGAAGATTATTGAAAAACGTATTCGGGTTGCTGCTATGGCCGATTTTGTTACAGCTGTCTATAATCCGGTGAGTAAGGGTCGGTTTTGGCAACTGATGAGACTTAAGGATATTTTTTTGGAACACAGAGATCCCAGCACTCCTGTTGGTATCGCCAGGCAAACGGCGCGATCCGGTGAAGATATTCGCGTGGTAACTCTTGGCAATATGCAATCTGATATGGCTGATATGTTTACATTGCTAATTATTGGAAATAGCCAGTCTTTTGCATGTGGAAATAACATGATTACCCCGCGCGGGTATTACTCCACTGAAATTATTTCTGAAGATTCAAAAGGCCGCACAATTATGAATGAAAGCTTCCGGAATATTTTGAGTGAAATTGATTTTACGGGTAAATCATTGCAGCATAAATGGGTGGCGCTACATTGCATTCATACTACTGCCGATTTTAACATGAATAATTTGCTTGAAATAACCTCTGATGCTGTGCTTGTGTTGCATCAGTTATTTCATTCCGGCAAACCTCCGGTTGTTATTACCGATGTTACTATGGTTACAAAGGGAATCAGAAAGTCTGCTGCTGACGCCCTTGGCATGCAAATAAAATGTTATTTGGACGACCCCGATGTAACTGATTTAGCAGCTTCTAAAAATATTACCCGCACTCAGGCCGGAATTCAACTGGCGGTAGAAGAAAATCCACACGCCGTGTTTGTTTTTGGTAATGCGCCAACTGCTTTAATGGAACTGGTTTCCCTGATTCGTAAAGGCAAAGCTCAACCCTCCGGAGTGATTGCTGCTCCTGTTGGTTTTGTAAATGTAGAAGAAAGTAAATGGCAGTTAAAATACGGTTGTCCTCAGGTTCCTGCAGTAATTATTAACGGACGAAAGGGTGGAAGTAATGTTGCTGCCACTATCGTTAATGCTATTTTAAGCTGGGGTGAGGCTGTTGATATGCACCCGGGAATGGGGCTTTAATGGTTTAATTTTAAATAAAGGTACTTTGAATGTATTAAAAATATGTATTATCGGGATTTTAGACAATGTCCCGCAGTTCAACCCGCAAATAATTAATGTGATTACCAAGGCTGATTTTTTTGCCGGGGGCGATCGGCATTTTCATTTGGTTAAGGATTGGATTCCTTCTGATTGCACCTGGATTACAATTAATGCACCTCTGTCGGGCTTATTTCAATCCATAAAAGAAAGTCCCGGAAACTGGGTTGTTTTTGCTTCCGGAGATCCCTGGTTCTATGGGATAGCGAATACTTTTGCCCGCGAACTGCCGGATGCCGGTATTGTTGTTTTTCCTTGTTTTAATTCCCTGCAGTTGTTGGGGCAACGTATGGGTATTAATTATGGCGAATTTAAAACGGTTTCCTTAACGGGAAGACCTTGGCACGAATTGGACGCTGCTCTAATTTCCGGCGAACGAAAATTAGGTATTTTAACCGACCGCGTAAAAAATCCTTCCGAAATAGCCAAACGTATGATTATATTCGGTTATAACGGTTATCGTATGTTTTATGGCGAACATCTTGGCGGTAAAGACGAATATTGTACGGTTTTATCTCTCTCTGAGGCTTCAACTTTTGCATTTAAGTATCCTAATTGCTTTTTTCTTGAAAAAATTACAGAGGATGTTCCTCGGAAAATGATTCCCGAGACGGATTTTAAATTGTTAGATTATCGGCCTAATATGATTACAAAAATGTCGATTCGTCTGGTTTCTCTGGCTGCATTGAATTTAGCCGGTAAAAAAGTATTTTGGGATATTGGAGCATGCACGGGTAGTATTTCAATTGAAGCTAAACTCAATTTTCCGCATCTGCAGGTTGTTGCTTTTGAAAGGGTTTACGAACGAGTTAAAGTTTTTGAAAGCAACGCTATCCGGTTTCAATGTCCTGGTATTACTCTAATTGCCGAAGATTATACAGATAACGGCAAATGCAATTTACCATCCCCGGATGCTGTTTTTTTGGGAGGATATAACAATAGAATGGAAGAGATACTTAATGATGTTTCCTTTCGTTTGCCCCCTGGAGGGGTAATTGCTTTTAACTCAGTGAGCAAAAAAAGCAAGAATCTCTTTTTAAATTGGGCTGGAAGCAAAAATTATACAGTTTGTTTTAATCAAACAATACTTGTAGATGCTCATAACCCTGTAGAAATTTTAACTGTTATAAAATCAAATGAATAAAATGGTAAGTATCCTTGTTTATTCCGAAAAGGCATTAATGCTGGCCGAAAAAATAAAAAGCAAAGGTTTTAACGCTGAAATATTATACGCACCTCACGATTTGCACTTTATTTTTTATAACCGGAAAGCTTTGGTTTTTATTGGCTCCCTGGGTATTTGTGTAAGGCAGATAGCTCCTTTTATGCAGGATAAAAGAACCGACCCGGCAGTGGTTAATATTGATGCAAAAGGACAATTTGTGCAGTCTGTCATTTCAGGGCATCTGGGTGGGGCTAATCAGCTGGCTGGCGAACTGTCTCAAATTTTGGGAGCAATACCTGTTATTACAACGGTAAGCGAT
>WSSedL1CaDRAFT_10000777_pt1 | contig 21196 bp, 18 predicted proteins | sample WetSurSL1Cattail_FD_9464 | JGI IMG/M metagenome (IMG submission 9464)
GGCTCCCAAAAGAACGTTAGCGAGTTCCTAAGCGCGGCCCGGCACGTTCGTTGCGATACCAGCGTGTGGGGCAAAAAGCTCCTTTGAGCATAACGCTCGTGAAAAACGCCAGAACGGAGACCAGTACAATGACTCTTAGCGTCAACACCAACAATGGTGCCATGACCGCGCTGCAGTATCTTTCGCAGACGCAGGCGGACATGTCCCAGACCCAGTCCGCCATCAGCACGGGCATGAAAGTCGCTTCTGCGAAGGACGACGGCGCCACTTACGCCATCGCCCAGAACATGCGCGGCACAGTGTCCGCCTACAGTGCCGTTTCCGACAGCTTGAACCGCGGTATTTCTGCCGTGGATACGGCCATGTCGGCTGGTCAGTCGATCTCCGATCTGCTGATCCAGATGAAGGCAAAGGCTCTCTCGGCCGCCGATAAGTCGATTGATACGGCGTCCCGCGCGGCCTTGAACAATGACTTTACGGCTCTGCGTGATCAGATCCAGTCGATCGTCGATAACGCTTCGTTCAACGGGTTCAACCTGATCAAGAGCAGCGCGACCGACATCACGGCTCTGGCTTCGTCCGACGGCTCGAAGAAGATCACCGTCGCGGCGCAAGACTTGTCGCTCGGCGGTACCAATATGAGTGGTATCGGCTCGACCGGTAATGTCTCGTCGCAGACATCTGCGTCGTCGATGGTCGCTTCGGTCCAGACCGCATTGACCAACGTCAACAAAGCGTTGGCCTCGTTCTCGTCTGGTGCAAAGAAGTACTCGATCCAGCTCGACTTCACCTCGAAGCTGTCCGACACTCTGACCAGTGGTATCGGCAATCTGGTGGATGCGGACATGGCCGAGGAAAGCGCCAAGCTGACCTCGCTGCAGACCAAGCAGCAGCTCGGCGTGCAGGCGCTGTCGATCGCCAATTCTTCGCCGTCAGTCGTTTTGTCTCTGTTCCAGTAAGGCTCTCTTGCAACGGTGGGCGCATCCGCGTCCGCCGTTGTCTTCCGCTGATGGAGGCAAAGCGCCTCCTTCCCCGGGGCGTGGGTTGGGGTTTCAAAAAGAAGGGGCGGTCGAAGACACATCTTCGGCCGCCTCTCTTTTGCGTTCTTGGGTTTGCGTCAGATCAGAGACGCAGGACGCGCCGCAGCGCTTCGATCACGCGCGCGACGTCGCTGAGCGCCATCGCGGCGAAGAACGGCAGGCTGAGCGCGCGCGCGTAATAGCGGTCGGCGCCAGGAAGTTCGAGTTGTCCGTAGCGCTCGGCATAATAGCGCTGGCGGTGTACCGGATAGTAATGCACTTGGGTACCAATGCCTTCCGCATGCAGCCGCGCCATCACTTCGGCTCTGCTCTGTCCGCAGGCCTTGAAGTCGATCAACACGGGATAGAGATGCAGCGTCGGCAGGCAGTCAGTGTGCGCCACCGGTTTCAGGATCGGGGCGAGCGGCGCCAGCATCGCATCATAGGCGGCGGCAAGCGCCCGTCGGCGGGCGGTAAATCGCGTCAGCTTGGCGAGTTGCGAGAGGCCCAAAGCGCATTGAATGTCGGTGATGCGCCAGTTAAAGCCCGGCTCGACCAATTCGTAATACCAGGGGTGAGCATGACCGGAATGATCGAAGGCGTCTTGTTCGGTTTCAAACGCGGACGCCTCGCGTGTCATGCCGTGATTGCGATAAAGGCGCAGCGTCTCGTCCAGTTTGGAATCGTTGGTCGTGACCGCGCCGCCCTCACCCATGGTCACGGTCTTGACCGGATGGAACGAGAAAACGGTCATGTCGGAAAGCGCATTTTCACCCACCAGCTTCTCAGCGCCACCGAGGCGGTAGCTGGTACCGAGGGCGTGACAGCCGTCGTCGACGATTCGTATGCCGTGGCGCCGCGCGATTTCGTGGATCGTTTCGACCGGACCGCATTGACCGTTGAGATGGACATTGAACACCGCGTCGGCGTGGCCGCTGCGCGCAATCGCTTTTTCGAGATCTTCGGCCCGCATCAGGCCCGAGTTGGGATCAACGTCGGCAAAGACGATTTCGGCACCGGCGAGATGCGGTGCGGAGGCGGTGGCCAAAAACGTGATCGACGGCACGATGACTTTGCTACCGGGGCCAAGGCCTAGCGCCTTCGCCGCCAAGTAGAGCGCCGCGGTGCCATTCGAGCACACCACAGCGTGGTCCGCGCGCACGGCAGCGGCGAACGCGGATTCAAACCGCGAAACCAGGGGACCAGTGGTGAGATAATCGCCGCGCAAAGCGGCCGCCACCGCTGCGATGTCGTCGTCCTCGATGGTCTGCCGTCCGTAGGGAAGGAACGACGGTGTTCCATCGGCCTTGGGCAGTGGTGCGGTCATGCGTAGGCCTGCGCCAGAAGCTGTTGCAGGCCGCGGGCGTCGAGCTGCTCGGGATTGTTGTCGCTCGAATAGGCGAAGCCCTCCGCCACCGGCTGGGCGCCGCGATTGAGATAGGCGTCGCGCAGATCGGCGGCGAAACTCGCCAGAATCACATAGCGGTCGTCGAGTTCCAGCGTCCAGTGCGAATCGTCGGCCGGAATCATGGTCTCGTGCAGCTTTTCGCCGGGTCGGATGCCGACGATTTTCTGTGGCAGGTGCGGACCCAAAAGGGTGGCCAAGCCAGTGATGGTGGTGGACGGAATCTTGGGTACGAAGATTTCGCCGCCCTTTGCCATTTCCATCGACGACAAGACGAGGTTCACGCCTTGCGTCAGCGTGATCCAGAAACGGGTCATGCGCGCATCGGTGACCGGCAGTTCGAGGGCGCCCGATTCCGCAAGCTGCTTGAAGAAGGGAACGACCGAGCCGCGCGAACCGAACACATTGCCGTAGCGCACGACCGCGAAACGCGTACCGTCGGCACCTGCCAGATTATTGGCGGCGACGAAGATTTTGTCGGACGCGAGTTTCGAGGCGCCGTACAGATTGACCGGATTGGCCGCCTTGTCGGTGGAAAGTGCGATCACTTTCTTCACGTTGTTGCGCAGCGCGGCGTAGACGATGTTTTCGGCACCCAAGACGTTGGTACGGATACATTCAAATGGATTGTATTCGGCCGCCGGAACCTGCTTCAGCGCCGCGGCATGCACGACGTAATCGACCTTGCTCATCGCCAGTTCGAGGCGGTCGCGATCGCGCACGTCGCCGATGAAGAAGCGCATGCAGCGGTATTGCTCATGCGGGAACCGCTGCTGCATTTCGTATTGCTTGAGCTCGTCGCGCGAATAGATAATCAGGCGGCGGGGCTTGTATTGGCCGAGGATCGTCTTGACGAAGTGGTTGCCGAACGATCCCGTGCCGCCGGTGACCAGAACGTCCTTGTCGTTCAGATCGAGCCAGGGCTGGGAGAAATCGCGCAGCTCCGAGTGCAGGGTTTCCCCGTCGGCATTGGTGCCGCCATCAAGAAAGATTTTTTTTGCCCGCTGGGCCATGGAACTACCGTTGATCATGTCGATGCCAATCGTTGCAGAACGCGGTTAACAAGTGGCTTATGGAAAGGTGGCGTTTACGTTAAAGCGGAAACGCCGCGGCCCCGCCCGAGGCGCGGCGGGCTTGCGCGTATCATCAAGCTCAAGGGCAGAGAGTGCGAGCTGGCAGAACATGCCGCCGCGAAGGCAGCGGTGGGTGAGAAGACCCAGAAGCGGTGCCGTGGCGCGGTCGACCGTGATGCGGATGCGGTGAGCGGCATCGCCGATTTCGACCCAACCTTCGGTCATTCCGAGACCGTGCGAGGCCGAAACCAGGAACGACACAGGGGCGCCGTGGTCGACCGTTTCGCCGTCAAGGGCAAAGGTCTCCGGGTCCTTGCCGCCATTATGGGTCGTCAGCGAAAGCTGCTGCCAATCGAAGGCGTCCGGCAGCAGCGTGACGTGGCCGAGCCTGAGTGAGCCTTTGCCCCAATCGTCCCAATGGAAGGCGATGTCGAAATCGATTCTGGCGGAGGCGCCGCAAAACCGCATCGTTTTCTCGATCGGCCCTTTGGGCGTATCGATACGGGCAAACGCCAACGTATCGCCGCCCTCCTGCCAAACCTGGGCGCGGCCCCATTCGAGGTCGGTGACCTTATGCTCGCCCGGCGCTTCGAACACGGCATTGCCGGTGTACCAATCGGCCTGCAACGCAATGTCGTCGAAGGTACCGTGTGGCAGCATACCGATCAGCGCAGCGCCGCCGAAGCGCACATTGGCAAGCGCAAGCCCGCGGCGGCGGTCGAGCCGTGCTTGAACGCAAGGCGTTGCAATATCGATATAACGGTCGGTGATCGCCGGGCCGTGCGGCGCGGCCGGCAACGGTACCTCGGGCAGGGGGAAGCGCTGCAGTGCGGCGCTGAGGCGTTTTTCCAGTTCGCTCCAGCGTTTGGCGGTGATGTGGGTGCGGAAATCACTCGCCCACAGCCAGCACAGTTCCTTCCACGCCGACGGCGCGGCGTCGGACGCCGCCAGAACCTGGTACAGGCGTTGGCAAGCGGCGTTGATGAAAAGATCGTCGCGCCCCGTCACCGCCCAGCGCGACAGATTGTATTTGGGTTGCTTCTTGACCGGGATTGGCACCGCTGGCGTTTCCAGCCGCAGTTCGGCGTCCTGCGGCCCATCGAGCAGCTCGCACGGGCCGACCATGGTGCAACCGGGTTCCACTTGCAGGCGGGCAAAGGCGTCTTCCAGCTTCTGCCATTCGGAAATTTCGCCGATTTTTTCTTCGGTCTTGTAGCGCCCAGGGCGGAAATCGAAAATTTCCGCATCGCTGGCATAAAGGCAAAGGCAGCGTTCGGTGGTGCCACGCTGGCGGCGGATGTAACCGAGATAATCGTCGAGCGCGATATCGCTATGGGCATAGCGCTGCAGCTTCTGAAAGGCGACAGTGTTCGACCAGATCAGCGCGATGCTGCGCCCGTCGGCCCCGCGCGCACGTTGCGGCGTGTAACCGGTTTCCACCGGCCAATCATGGGTGGAGGCCGGATTGTCCCAATCCATGATAATGGCGTCGTAACCCGCATCGAGATAAAGCCCGACCAGCCCGCCGGAATAAGCCTGTTCATTGACCAGCGCGAGGCGCGGAGCGATGCCAAGCAAGCGCTGATAAATCTCGTTACCGATCTTCAGGTTTGCTTCGGTCACACGCCAAGGCACCAAGGGTCCTATCATCTGGCTGTAGCCGCAGCCAATGAACTCCACTTTGCCACATGCGATCAGCCGTTTCAGATCAGCGATCCAGTCCGGTGTACGAAGCGCAATTTCTTCCAGCGTGAAGCCGGATGCTTCCACGCCGATCGGACCGAACTTTTCGGCCAGCCGCAGCAGTGGCTTGTAGCAGCGCTCGATCACCTCGGTCCGTTGTCCCTCTTCGATCGAAGAATAGGCGAGGTTCAAATGAAAAAAGGCAAAGAGGTTGAGGGTACCGGCTTCGGTTGTGAACGCCGACGCGGAATACGGCGCTGTCATTGGGTGACGACCTGGATGCGCGATAACGCGGTCGCCGCATTGGCCCGCGCTTCGTCACGGTCGCTACCTGTTGCGATCACCATCGCGCCGGAGGGGCGTTTGTCGCCGGCCGGCGGAATCAAATCGCCCTTTTTGGCTGTGATGTTCACTTCCAACACGCCGGGTACCTTCCATGCCGCTTCGGCGCCGCTGGTCGCCACCACGGTGCCGGGATCGGGGAAGATGTAACGCTGGGTGATGAACTTCTGATATTTCGGCGTCATTTCGTCGGGTGCCGGATTTTCGCCCAGCGCGACGCGAATGGCGCAACCGATGAAGTCGACGCCGGTATTCAGCGGAATTTCCTGGGTGCAGAAGAAACCGCCGGAAAGCCGCGCCGCCAGTTCGATGACATAGACCTGGCCATCATGCACCACGATGTCGCCTTTGACGGTGCCGCGGGTAACGCCTAGCGCTGCGGCCGCATCGGCCTGCACATCGAGCACGCGCTCGTAGATGTCGGTCGACAGCGCGGTCGGCATGTCGCCGCCATTCTCGATGAAATAGGGCGCGTACTTCTCAAGGTATTCGTAATTGCGGTCGCTGAAGCCGGAGGTGTAGCAAACCCCATCCACCACCACCGATTCGGTCGAGATTTGCGGACCCGGCAGATAGGCTTCCACCATCACGCGCTGGGTTGGCGAGTAGTTGCGAGCGAATTGGAACGCCTTGGCGAGATCTTTCACCAGCGAAAGGCGCTGCACGCCGCGGCTGCCGCGGCTGTCGACCGGCTTGATGACGAGATCAGGGCCGCGCTCGGCGACGATGCGCATCAGTTCTTGTGGTGTCGATACCGCCGAAAACCACGGCACTGGTACGCCGCACGCGGCAAAGCGCTCTTTCATGGCGAGCTTGTCGGTCGCCAGTTCCGCGCTCTTTCGTGTCAGGCCGCTTAGTCCCAGCCGCTCGTTGACCGCCGCCACCGTGAGCGGGGCGTCAGCGGCAACGCAGATCACGCCGTCGATTTTGCGAATCTTGTTATGAAACCGTTCGGCGGCCGCGGCAGTGTCGGCCGGACCGTAGACGTCGGCGATCAGCGCCGAGTCGGCGATGGCAAACCCTGGGGCTTCGGGGTTGATGTCGCTACAGACGACATAGAGCCCCATGTCTTTGGCCCGTTTGACCGCGGCGGCCGCTTCGACACCGCCCGAGATGATGAGCAGTGTCTTCATCCGAAATACATGCCGCCGTTCACATTGATGGTCTGGCCGGTGACATAACTGGCCTCCGGCGAGGCGAGGAAGGCAACCACGTCGGCGATTTCCTTGGCATAAGCGATGCGGCCGAGCGGAATCGCCGAGGCTTTCTTCTTGCCGGCCTTGGTGTGGAGTTCCTTCTGCGCCATATCGGTGGCGACTAGGCCCGGCGAGACGGCGTTGGCGGTGATGCCGCTGGCCGAATAAAGCCGCGCTAAGGACTGAGTGAAGTTGATCAACGCCGCTTTGGAGGCCGCGTAATGGACTTGGTTGCGTCCGCCCCATTGTCCCCCGATCGAGACGATGTTGACGATACGGCCGCAGTTCTTCGCCACCATGTCCGGCAAGGCTTCCTGTGCCAGGATGAAGGGCCCACGCAGGTTGGTTTCCAGCATGCGGTCCCACTGCGCGTCGGTGATGGTCTCCATCGGCCGTTCGTCGGCGATGGCGGCATTGTTGACCAGGATTTCCACCGGTGCCTTGAAGTGCTTGCTGACTTTTTTGAGCGCCGCTTGGGCCGACTTGCGTTTGCGTTGATCGAGCTGCACCGCAAAGGCGTTGTCGAACGCGGCTTCCAGCTCTTCGGCACCGGCGGCATTGGTGTTGTAGCCGACCGCCACCCGCGCGCCCGCTTCAAGCAGCGCTAAGGCGATGGCCTTGCCGATGCCGCGGGAGGCGCCGGTAACGAGGGCAATCTTGCCGTTGAGGTTGGTCATTGCAGGCGGTCCTTGCGCTCCATGGCGCGTTTGGCAGCCGCGGCGATATAAGGCGCCGTGATCTGGAAATATTCGGCCAATTCGTCGGGCTCGCCCGAGGTGCCAAAACAGTCTTTCAGGCCGACGAACTCGATCGGGCAGGGACGATGCTTGGTCACCGCTTCGGCGACGGCCGACCCCAGGCCGCCGTAGATGTTGTGGTCTTCGGCGGTGACAAGGCAGCCGGTTTCCAGCACACAGCGCTTCAGCAGCGCTTCGTCGATCGGTTTGATCGTCGCCATGTTGACGACGCGCGCTTCGATGCCTTCTTCTGCCAACAGGTCGGCGGCTTGCAGCGAGCGGGCGACTTCGACGCCGCATGCCACCAGCGTCACATCGGTACCGTGACGGATGATTTGGCCCTTGCCGATTTCGAAGACGTGATCGTCATTGAACAGACGCACCGCGCTCGAGCGGCCGGTGCGCATATAGACCGGACCGTCGTATTCCAGGATCGCGCGGGTGGCGAGCACCTGTTCGATCGGGTCGGCTGGCGAAATCACCACCATACCGGCAATGGCACGAAAGGCGGCAAGGTCTTCAAAGGCTTGCGCTGAACCGCCGTCAGGACCGACGTCAAGGCCAGGATGGCTGGCGACGATCTTCACATTGCGATGGGTATAGCCAACCGACAGGCGGACCTGTTCATAAGCGCGCTCGAGGAAGCAGGCGAAACCGGTCACCACCGGAATGAGACCGGTGGCCGCCAGGCCGCTGGCTGCCGCCACCATATTCTGCTCGGCGATGCCGAACTGGATGAACTTGTCGGGATGGGCTTTGCGGAAATGATGCACACCGGTGCCGCCGGCGACGTCGGCGTCGAGCACGACGAGGTTCGGGAACTCGGGCGCAATGCGGGTCAGTTCCTTGCCGAAGGCTTCGCGCAACGAATCACCGGAAGAGCCGATCAGGGCCGGAGCGCTATTGTTGTCAGACATCGAGGAACTCCTTGATTTCGTCGGCGGTGCAGCCGAGGGCTTGCAGGGCGGTTTCGGCTTGTTCGTGGCTCAGCTTGACGCTGCCGTGCCAGGCGGGGCTGCCTTCCATGTAGGGAACACCTTTGCCCTTGAGCGTGTTGGCGATGATGCAGGACGGCTTGCCGCGGGTGGTCGCCGCCTTGTGGAAGGTGGAGAGGATTTGCGGGATGTCGTGCCCGTCGATCTCAAACACTTCCCAGCCGAAGGCGCGCCATTTGTCACCGAGTGGGGCAATGCCGCAGATGTCCTCGTTGAGAGCGTCGGACTGCATCTTGTTGTAGTCGATGATGGCGCAGAAATTATCGAGCTTGTGGTGAGCCGAGCACATCGCGGTTTCCCACACGCTACCTTCCTGCATCTCGCCATCGCCGAGAACGGTGTAAACGCGGGCGCGGATTTTCTGCAGCCTGAGGCCCATCGCCATACCCATGGCGACCGAGAAACCCTGACCGAGCGAGCCGGTGGAGGTTTCGACCCACGGCAGATCTTTGACATGCGGATGACCCTGGAACGGACTGCCCAGCTTCCTCAGGTTCAACGATTCTTTCTTGTCGCAGAAGCCGTGCCAGGCGCCGATCGCATACAACGTCGGGCAGGCATGGCCCTTGGACAGCACGAAGCGGTCGCGCTGCGGATCGTCGATCGCCGACGGCCAAATGTTCAACTCGGCGCCGAACAGGCAGGCGAGAATGTCGGCGCACGACAGCGCGCCACCGGGATGGCCGGAGGTGGCGCGATAGATCGAGGCAATCAGGTGCCGGCGGGCAAAGCGTGCGGCTTCGGCAATCTGAACTTCGATATCCGGCGCGGATACGGACGGAAATGCCGTCGCGTCCAGAAATGCCGTCTCTTTCACGGTAGCGCAAATGGGCATGGCGTTGTCCCCTCCTATGAGCGCTTTGCGGAAATCCGTCCGAAAGCGCGACAAAACAAAACTCACGCGGCTCGTCTGAGGCGCGCGCGGCTTAGAAGTTTGTTGGCAATCACGTCGGTGGCGATTTCGTTCTTCGCGCCGCGGGTTAAGACGACCACGACACCAGGTTTGGCCGCGGCAAGCGCCTCGGGTCCGGACAAGGGGACGCCATAGCGTTCGGCGACATGGGCTTCATCGCGCAGTGCGACACACGGTTCATGATCGATGCGCGGCAGATACTGCACCAGCCCGCAAGAGCAGCAGACATAAACGCGGATGCCGCGGTGCAAATGCTCAGGTGCATAAGCCAGCGTTAGCCCGCCGCGGCCGCAAAGTTCGCAAAAGTCCTGCATCGGGAAGTGCCCAGAAGGAGACTGGTAACCATCTTCCGCCGCGTTTGCTTAACAATTCACTATCGATCGCGATGCGCGCGGGTTTTGACACCGGGGTCATTAGCCCGCGACTATTCGCATACCGCAGGTCAGCACCTCGCAAGGTGCAATGCGAACGCTATCAATTGGAATCAGTCGACAAGACTCACGATTTGACGGCGATCAGCACGGCTTCGCGCCCGATCCCGCAACTCGCCAGCGCCCGGTAGAAGGCGCGCCGGGCTTCGCCGAGGCCCGCGGCATCAAGGGCGAGATCGAATTTTTTCCGCCGGTTGTGACAAGCCCGGCCGACATCGTCTTTGCCGATGTAGTCCTCGCCCATCATCAAGAACAACTCCATCGGGAAGCTGGTGGTGCGCTCGACCACTTGGAAGCTTAGCCGTTCCAGCAGCCGTGCGGCGGAGTCGAAGTTGAAATAATTGAGGTGATGCGGCGGAGCGAGCCACCATTCTGCGGCGCCCACCTGTTTCTGCCCGGCGATCTGGAAAGGCGAGTAGTCGTTAGGAACATTGATACAAATGAGCCCGCCGGGTTCCAACAGATCACGCGCCAAGGTCAGAAGCCCAATCGGGTCAGGCAGATGCTCCAGGACATTGTTCAGATGCACGGCATCAAAGCGGCCCAGCGCCGGCGCTGTCTCGGGTCCGAAAAACGCCTCCACGATATCAAGGCCGAGACCTTTGGCGTGGGCGGCGGCCTGGCGCGACGGTTCGATGCCTTTGGCCTGCCAGCCGCGATCCTTGGCGGTTTTCAAAAAAAATCCTGGCCCTGAGCCGATATCGAGAAGGCACCGCCGCTTCGGGGCGAGCAAGCGCTCGAAAATCGTGAGCCGGTCGTTCTGGAACAGCTCCGCCCAAGCCTGATCTTCGGCCGCAAAGGACAGAAACGTCGGCTTTTCCTCTACGTAATAGTCGTCGCGATAGGTCGAAACGAGGCTTTCGGGGTCAGGCAGAGGCGTGACATGGACGAAGCCGCAAGTCCGGCAATCGATGATGTCGAAGTCCTTAATCCGGGCGAGCCGGGGGCCTTCGTGACCCTGCCAGACGCTTGGCGCGGTTACAGTCTCAGCCATGGGCAACCTCTTGTTAACTCTCTCTTAGCGAACCCGGCTTTAGAAACCGTTAAGGAGCGATTCCCATGCCGCATCCCGGCCCGCTTTTCATCGCTGAAGCCTCCTCCAACCACGGCCGCGATCTCGGCCGGGCGCTCCGGTTTGTTGATGTCGCTGCCGATGCCGGCTGCGACGCGGTGAAATTCCAGCTTTTCCGGATCAACCGGCTGTTTGCCCCCGAAATCCTGGCCAAAAGCGAAAAACACCGGGCGCGCCAGCAATGGGAATTACCACTCGACCATTTGGCCCCACTGGCGAAACACTGTTCGGAACGCGGAATACTGTTCTCATGCACCCCGTTTTACCGGGAAGCTGTGGAGGAGCTCCGCCCCTACGTCGCCTTCTATAAAGTGGCGTCCTACGAGTTGATGGTCACCGGGCTGCTGGCCGCTTGTGCCGCCACCGGCAAGCCCGTCGTACTCTCGACCGGCATGGCGATGATGGACGAAATCCTAGGCGCGGTCGCGACGTTGCGCGCAGCAGGCTGCTCCGACATCACTCTTTTGCACTGCGTTTCGGCCTATCCGACCCCCTCGTCCGAGGCCAATCTTGCCGCCATTCAGTCGTTGCGCGACGCCACCGGTTGCCGGGTCGGCTGGTCCGACCACACCCGCCGCCCGGCAGTAATCGAGCGTGCCGTTCACCATTGGCGGGCCCGGGCCGTCGAATTTCATCTCGATCTCGATGGCCGCGGCGCCGAATACGCCAGCGGCCATTGCTGGTTGCCGGGCGAAATCGCGCCCGTCATCGCCCGAATCCGCGAATCTTTTGCCGCGGACGGCACCGGATTCAAGGAACCGCAACCTTCCGAACGCGATGATCGTGCCTGGCGGGCCGATCCATCCGACGGCATGCGTCCGCTGCAAGCTGTGCGCGCCGTCTGGGAGCCCGACCAATGAACCCTCGCATCGTCGCCGTCATACAGGCGCGGATGGGGTCGACCCGGCTGCCGGGAAAAGTCTTGAAGCCCGTAGCGGGCAAGCCGCTGCTTTGGCACATCGTCCACCGCCTGCAAAAATCCAAGCTGATCGAGGCGATTGCCGTTGCCACTTCGACCAATCCGCTCGATGACGCGATCGCCGAATTCTGCACCACCAACAATGTGATTGTGGTTCGCGGCGCCGAAGATGACGTGCTGGCCCGGTTCGCCCGCGCCGCCGAAGTGACCGATGCCGACGTGATCGTGCGCGTCAATGCCGATTCGCCCTTCATCGATGCCGAGTTCATCGATCATCTGGTGACCGCGTTGATTGAACAAGACGGCGATTACGTTCTGCTCGAAGAAAACGCCGAGACCGCGCATTGCGGGGTTGATCCTTTCACCCGTCGCGCCCTCGACAAGCTGATGCTAGTGGCGCGTGAGGATCCCGTCGCTAAGGAACATGTCACCGGCTATTTCAAACTGCATCCCGATTTTGTACCGATCGCACGCGCCAAAGCCTATCCCAAGCTGGCCAAGAATCTGGGTCGGCTCACCGTCGACACGCCCGACGATCTTGCTTTTGTCGAAGCGGTGCATACGCGACTTGCTGCCAAAGCGGGCGAAGCCTCGCTCGCCGATCTCTTGCTGCTCCTGGAGCGCGAACCCATGCTGCGCGATATCAACGCCCATGTTCGCCAGAAGGGCATCGCCCCGCAAGGCGGCCTGGTTCTGATCCGCTGTGACGGCGGCGGCGACTACGGCTTCGGCCACGTCAAGCGCACCATCGCCCTGGCACGAGCCCTGCGGGATCGCGAAGGATTGGGCGCGGTGTTTGCCGTCAACGGCACGCCGGAGGCGCTGGTACCGATTGGCGCCGCTGGTTTTGCCGCCAAACTGATCGACGGACCCAACGGCGAATTTCTTACCACCGCCAAGAACCCTGACCTACTCATCCTCGATTGTCGCGAAGGTCCGTCGCGCGCGGCGATCGCGGCGCTGCCGGTGCCGCTGAAAGCCACCATCGACGATGGCTCCGAGCGGCGGCTGGCCTGTGATCTCGCTTATTATCCGCCGTTGCCACAGGTCTCACACCTCGATTGGACCAGCTCTTCTTGCCGGCCGCGGGTTGGTTGGGAGTGGGCGCTGCTCGGCCAGCAGCAAGTGTCCGAGCGGCCGCGCTCGCATTCGCCGTGCCCGACGTTGCTCGTCACCATGGGCGGTTCCGATCCGTTTGGCCTCACGCTCAAGTGCGCCCAAGCTTTGCGCAAACTCGATCCGGTGTTCCGCGCCCGTTTTGTCATCGGTCCTGGCTTCAAGGACAAAAACCGTCTGGCCCGCACCATCGTCGGTCTGTCGCCCAATTTCGAAACCGTTGAAGGTGCCCGCGGGCTGGCCACCGAATTCGCCACTAGTGACGTCGCGCTGGTGGCGTTTGGCGTCACCGCTTACGAACTGGCAGCCTCAGGGGTTCCGGCGATCTATCTCGGCATCAGCGACGATCACGTGGCGTCGGCGTCGGCCTTCGTCAAGGCGGGCCTGGGCGTTAGCCTCGGTCACATGGACAAAGCCAGCGACGATGACATCGCCAAGGCGGTGTGGTCGCTGCTCAACGATGGCGCCAAGCGCCGCCAGATGCGGGCCGCCGGCTTGATGACCATCGATGGAGCAGGCGCGGCACGCATCGCGGCCGATCTGGTCGCCGAAATCAACGCCCGGCGCGAAAACAACGCTAAGCCGGTAGCGCTCTAATTGCATCCAAGGCTTGTGCGAAAACGTCGTTCCAATCGCCGCGTACCTTCGGCATCAAACAGCGCGCCGACGGCGCGAAAGGTTCGTACCGCGCACCGAAACTCGGCCAGCTCAAATCATACAGCGCCTTGAAGGTTGGTAGGCCTAAGCCCGCCGCCAGCCACGACACCGCAGTGGGGGCGCTGACGATGCCGTCGCACACCGACAGCAGCGCAGCAACGCGGTCGAGGTCCTGTTTTTGGTCGATGCCTTGCGGCACGAACACATCGCGCCCGGCCATTATGTTCAGCGCGGCGATTTCGTCCGCGCGCGCATCATATTGCGCGACAATCGCGGTGCCCGGCATATCGCGCAGCAATCCGCCCCAGTCTTTAAGCGAGGCGTACTGCACCGCGCGCGCCCCGCCGGTCGAACCGGAGCGCCAGCACACCGCTACCAAGGGCCGCGGCAATCCCGCGCACGCGGTGCGCCAGTGCGCCGCTTCCTCGACATCCGCTTTAAGATACACGTGCCGCTTGGGGAAAGAGTCGATGGTCTGGCGCATCAACTTGGGCAGGCTTCCCATCTCGATCGTCGCATTGGCCCCGCCGGTCGTCTTCAGCCAGCCGTAATGGCTTAGCAGCGTGCCGCCCTGTTTTTCGATCTCCCAAGCATGCGTCGCAACACCCGGGAACGAGCGGGCAAACAGCGCCTGCAACCGCGGCTCGCATTCGAGGATCAGCGATCCGCCATCCGCCGCGGCGCGTGTCGCCAGTTCGGGGATCAGGCTGGCGAACATCAGATGATCGCCGACGCCTTGTTCGGATGTCACCAACAGGCGCGTGCGTTTGAGACTGGCGCCGTCCCAGCGCTTAAGACCGTGATCGGGTACCGGCACTTTGCCGGGCACTTTCAGCCGTGCCGAATAATCGCGCCAGCCGTCTTTCAGATTGCCGCGCAACAAATGGAGGATGGCGCGGTTGAGGCGTGCCTGGGCATTGCCGGGCTCGGCTTTCAGGGCGTGGTCGTAAAGAGTGAGCGCTTCGTCGTCGTCGCCGTTGTCAGACAGCATGTCGGCGAGATTGACGAGGGCCGGAACCGACCGCGGCGCTTGAGTCAGCGCGGCGCGGTAAAACTCCGTCGCTGCCTCAAGCTCGCCGGTCTCGCGTAAAATCGACCCCAGAGTCAAAAGAAGTTCCGGTTCTTCCGGCGTCCGTGTCAAAGCGGAACGGATTAAATCTTCCGCCGCCGCGAACGCGCCTTGGACACGCCACAGATTGGCGAGATTAACCACGGCTTCAAGCCGTCCCGGCTCTAGCGTCAGCACTTGGCGGTAAAACTGTTCCGCCGCCGCGCTCATACCGAGGGCTTTCGCGGTATTTCCGAGGGCGAATAGCGTGCGGGTGTCGTCCGGCTTTTCGGCGAGCGCGCGCTCGAACGCAGCGATGGCGTCGCTATAGCGTCCGGCCGCCGCAAACGTTTGACCCTGAGCATACGAATCCATCCTCACCTTGTCGCGCCGGGGGCGTTAAGGCGCAGTTAAGTACGTTGCCATCTTAAGTGGCCATTAAGCCAACAGGCGCGAGAATGCCGCGGTATCTCCGAGTCTTACGCACCCGGCGTATCTGTTATGGCCATGACGATCTTCACCTTCGATTCTTCGACGCTGCTGAGCTATTACAACGCTCAGACCCAGGCGGTGGCGGCGCGCGCCTCCAATTCGGTTTCGTCGAACGCGTCGTCGTCCACCACGTCATCGAAGAAGAGCGCCACCGCGGACGACGTCACGCCGTGGACCACTACCACGAAGAGCCAGCAGAAACGCGATGCCGAGGTGCTGAACGCCACATCGTTTATCGACACCAGTGATGTGCCGGTGTCGGCCGGCACCACGACTGACTCCAAGACCGAGCAGGACAATCAGAAGCTCTTTGCGCTTTACAAGGCGGTGAACAATCTCAGTTATCTTGCCACCATGGCCAAGCGCGATGATGCCACCGACGGCCAGATAGCGGGCTATAACACGCGCTTCCAAGCGGGTCTTACCGAAATCCAGAAATACATCACGTCGACGACCTTCAATGGTTTCACGCTGCAGGCGGAGGAGCCGGCCGTGTCCGTGACCTCCACCGCGAAAGTGGCGAGCGCCACCTTCAGCTACGTCTCGACGGCGCTGGCCAACGGCACCAATATCGACAATCCGCTGTCGGGGCTTTCAAAGTCCGACTCCTTCACCGTCAGCGTCACCAAAGACGGCACCAAGCAAGACATTGTCATCGATCTCAGCAAGGTCGACGGCGATCTAACATTGGCCAACGTCGTCACCTACGCCAATTCACAGTTTCAGGCGGCCGGCGTCTCGACCCGTTTCAAGAAGGACATGACCGCGGGCAGTATCGGCGCCTCGACGACGGCGGAAAAAGCCAAGCAGTCCTATTCGCTCGAAGTTGTTCCGGGCGGCAGTGAGACTGTTTCGATGTCGGCCACCTCGTCGCCGTCGCTCTATGTTTCGACCACCACGGGCTTGACGACTGCCACATCCGATGCCTCGGTCGACAACCAGGGCCGTCTCATCAAGATCAGCGATCTGTCCTCGGACGATCCGACCGCCGCTTACGCCCGCACCATGACGCCGACCAACGGCACCACAACGGCCTCTTCGACGGTGACGGACTCGTCCGGCAACGTCTACATGCTCGGCACGGCGACCGGCGATCTCGGCTCCGAACTCAATCAAGGTGACCAGGACGTCTATCTGACGAAATACGATTCGGCCGGCAACGTCTTGTGGCAGCGCATGTTGGGCTCGACCGGCACGGCCACCGGCACCGCCATGGCGCTCAATCCCAGTGGCGGGGTGACGCTCGTTGGCTCGACCACATCGGCGCTCACCTCCACCGCTTTGACCAACGGCAAGGCCGAAAGCTTCGCTACTCAATATGATGCCAGCGGCAATCAGGTGTGGACGACCCAGATTCCGACGATCAATCAGAACAGCGCCACCTCGGTCAGCGTCGACACGTCCGGCAACGTCTATATCGGCGGTACCACGACCAATGTGATCGGCTCCGGCCAAGTCAATCAAGGCGGCACGGACGCCTATCTCGCCAAGATCAGTTCCAAGGGCGTGATCCTTTCCGAAAGCCAGTTCGGCACCGCCGAAAGCGACACGGTGTCAGCGACTGCGGTAACCGACAGCGGCGATCTCGTTGTTGCCTCGGTACAGAACGGTCACGCAATCCTGACCAAATACACCGGCGGCGACACCACAACGACGGCGGCCTGGACTTACGACATGGGCGATCTCGGCAGCGGCGGCGCCGTCTCCGGGCTCACGGTCAAGGACGGTAAGATCTATGTGTCGGGTACGACGTCTGCGTCGAGCCTGAATGCCACCACCGCCACCGGCACCTCGGCCTCGGGTGGTACCGATGCGTTCCTGTTCACCGCCACCGACTCGGACACGTCGGTCGATTCCGGTTCGGCCAAGCTCACCTATCTCGGCACCTCGGTGAACGACAAAGGCGCGGCGTTGACCGTCGGTTCCGACGGCACCGTCTATGTCGCGGGTACCACCAGCGGCACGTTCGCCGACAATTCGCGCAGCTCGACCGATACCACCAACATGTTCGTAGCTTCGGTTGCCACCGACGGTTCGGTCAACTGGGTGCGCCAATATGCCGGCAAAGACGGCCAGTCGGTCGGCACCGGTATTGCGTTCTCGGCGAGTGGTTCGAGCGTGCTCGATGCGTTGGGTCTGCCATCGGGAGAGGTGCAGGGTAAGCAGGATTCCTCGCTCACCAATTCAACCACCTTGCGCGCCGGTGATTCCTTCTCGATGGAAATCGAGGGCGATACCACGCGCAAATTCAAGATCACCATCGACAAGGGTGAAACCATGACGTCCTTGGCCGCCAAGCTGAATGCCCAGCTCGGCAGCAAAGGCAAAGCGTCGGTCAGCTATACCTCGACCGGTTCGGCCCTCAAGATCGCGGTTTCCTCCGGCGTCACCGCCAAACTGATTTCGGGTCCGACCACGACGGATGCACTCGCCCGCCTCGGTATTTCCGCCCAGACGCTCTATAAGGAATCGACCACTTCCAGTTCATCGAGCTCGTCCAGTTCCACGTCGTCGACCGATTCAACCGCGACCTATGCGCTCGGCCTGCCCAGCAATCTCGACATCGCTTCGACTACCGACGCCGGTTCGGCCCGCGCCCAACTCCTCACCGTCTTGAGCGCAATCCAGAAAATTTATCAGACGACCAACACGACGAGCACCTCGACGACCACGACCAAGACATCGAACCAGAGCATGTCCGTGGCGGCTACGACCTACAGCAACAACGTGAACGCCAACGGCAGCGTCGCCCTCAGTCTTCTGTCAGCGTAACGGCTGCGGCCTGTCCAAATGAAAACGGCCGCGAGGGGTTCCCCGCGGCCGTCTCGTTGCGGGGGAGGAGTCACACTACCCCGTTGAAAATCATCGGCACACTGGTCTGGCGATAGCGGTTTTGTGTTTGTCCCGGGGCATAGGTGATGGTGGGCGCGCGCTGGCGCTGCACTTCATCGGCTACCGCTTTGACGATACCTTCTGAGGCGTTGCGCATGCGGGTGAGGAGGCGCTGCTGCAGGCCGAGCACATCGCGGAATTTCGCCGTCACGGCGGTCAGGCGCTTTTTTGTTTCGACCGGTGCGGACTTCGAGCGGCTCGGATCGACGCCTTGCGCCTCACGGGTATACAGCACCAAGAGCTTCTGCACCTCGGGGTCGAGCGACCGCATTTTTTGCAGCTGGCCGGTGCGCAACGCTTCGATGTCGCCTTCGATCGCCTGCACCAGGCGCTGCGCCAGGGTGATCAGTCGTTCGAATTGTTCGGCTTCGGGGTTCATTGCCTGGTCGCCTGAGGTGTCACATCGGCTACGTCTGCGGTCGCATGTGCAGCTGACTGCGCCGCTTCCTGGTACTTGAGCAGCTCGCGCGTGACCGAATTGGCGACGCCGATACCGCCCTGCTTGGCGATTTGCTTGCCGTATTCGTCGAGCATCAACGAGCGGAACATCTGTTCACCCTGGCCGCCGCCGAACGGGCCATCGGTGGAGAGTCCTTCGAACATCTGTCCCAGCATCTGGGAGACGAAGACGCCTTCGAACTCCTGCGCCTTGGCCTTGATCTGAGCGGCTGTGCCGGTGGCGGTCGGGGTGCGAATTGGCGTCGCCTGAACGGCGGCCATCGCAGAGGTGGTGGCGTCCATATCCATTATCCGATCACCTGGATATCAGCCTGGAGCGCGCCGGAGGCCTTGATCGCCTGCAGGATCGAGATGATGTCGCGCGGACCGACGCCGAGGGCATTGAGGCCGTCGACCAGACTCTGCAGCGACACACCTTCGCGCATCATGACCATCTTCTTGCCCTTGCTTTCGTCGACATCGATCTTGGTGCGGGGCACGACTTGGGTGGTGCCGCTGGAGAGTGGCCCCGGTTGGCTCACTTCCGGCGTTTCGGTAACTTTGATCGTCAGATTGCCTTGGGCGATGGCGACGGTGGAAATGCGCACGTCGGACCCCATCACGATCACGCCGGTGGATTCGTTGATTACCACGCGTGCGGTCTGATCGGCGGTGACCTTGACCTGTTCGATGTCGGTCAACAGGGCGACGACACCGCCACGATAATCGGCCGGTACGTCAAGGCGCACAGTTGCCGGATCGGACACGATCGCCACCGGCGTGCCGATGAAGGAGTTGACCGCCGTGGCAATGCGCGACGCAGTGGTGAGGTCGGGATTGCGTAAGCTGAGTTTGAGGCTGTGTTCGGCGGCGAGGTTGAAGCCGATCTCGCGCTCGACGATAGCCCCGTTGGGGACGCGCCCGGAGGTTGGCACGCCGCGGGTGACCGAACCGGCATCGCCTTGGGCGGAGAAACCGCCGGTGCTCACCGGGCCTTGCGCCAGGGCGTAGATCTGGCCATCGGCGCCGAACAGCGTGGTGACGAGAAGGGTGCCGCCTTGCAGCGACTTGGCATCGCCCATGGCGCTCACCGCCACATCGACGGTCGTGCCGTTGGCGGCAAACGAGGACAGTTTGGCTGTCACCATCACCGCGGCGGTGTTCTTGGTCTGCATGGTGGAGCCGCGGGTGTTGACGCCCATGCGCTCCAGCATGGTCTGGATCGACTGCTGGGTGAACGGCGCGTTCTTGAGCGAGTCGCCGGAGCCGTTGAGGCCGACCACCAAGCCGTAACCGATCAGAGCATTGTCGCGGATGCCTTCCACACTGACCAGGTCCTTGACCCGCGACAGCGCCAGGGCCGGCTGACCGATCAGCACAGCGGTAAGGACGGCGACAATGACCTTCTGAACAAGACGCATAGACTTCACCCGGTGCTCCGGCCCAGTCTCATGCCAGTTTCATGCCGTCCGACGCCCTAAAAATTCATAATAAAATCAACATCTTGGAACGTGTCTAGCGACACCAAAACAGCCCCTCGGCAAGATTTTCCCGGTCGTTTTTTGCCCGCGTGCCTGAAAGCCGCTTCGGCGCTACGCGCCACTTGCCCCCACACTCGGAATGCCAGCGGTTGGACCTTGTCGCGTGTGAAGGCAGATGAGAGTCTCAGAGGTTCCGCGTAAACCGATACGTCATTGTATTTCATTCGTTTTTGGAAGATTTCGCGGCCCGCGACCCTGAAACCGCGTAAACCCTCTTCCCCTGGCCCGGCGCTGCGCTAAAAGAGCCCCGGAATCATGCAAAATGGAACAGCGATGGGACAGTACAGCGACTATCAGCTTGTCATCGTCCGCCACGGCGAATCGGAGTGGAACAAGCTGAATCTGTTCACCGGCTGGCGCGATTGCCGCCTTTCGGAAAAGGGCGTCAGCGAGGCCAAGGCGGCCGGCGTCACCTTGAAGAACGATGGCTTTGCCTTCGATGTCGCCCATTGTTCGCTGCTGACCCGCGCCAACCAGACTCTGTATCTTGCCCTCGATGAGATGGATGCGGTGTGGCTGCCGGTGAAGAAGCATTGGCGGCTGAACGAACGCCACTACGGCGCGCTTCAGGGCAAGAACAAGATGGAAGCGGTGGAGAAGTTCGGCCCCGATCAGGTCAAGATTTGGCGCCGCTCCTATGATGTGCCACCGCCGCCGGTCGATACGTCGTCGGAAGATTTCCCCGGCCATGATCGCCGTTACAAGGACATCAACCCGGCCGATCTGCCCAAAAGCGAAAGCCTGAAAGATGTGCTCGCGCGCGTCATGCCGTATTGGGAAGACGCAATTCTGCCCGACCTCAAGGCCGGAAAAAGGGTGATCGTCGCCGCCCACGGCAATTCGCTGCGGGCGCTGTTGAAGTATCTCGAAGGCGTCTCCGACAACGACATCACCGAAGTCGATTTGCCGACGGGTATTCCAAAGGCCTATCGTCTTACTGCGGATTGGAAAGCCGCGGATGCGAAATTCCTGGGAGACCCGGCGGAGCTTGAGCGGCGCATCAACGCGGTCAAAGCCCAGACCAAGAAGGCGTAACGGAGCGCAATCGGGAAAAGTATGGTCGATAGCGGCAGCGTCTATCGACGGTTTTCCGCTAGGTTGCGCGACCATTAAGAGCTTCTTTTGGTGTTTGGCATTGGTTCTGGCGGCGGCTGCGGCAGCCGCCGGACCCGCTCGTCATGCGCCCTTGCCGCAGCCGCGCCCGGGCGCGGCGGCCAAGCCGTCAGC
>WSSedL1CaDRAFT_10000778_pt1 | contig 21190 bp, 19 predicted proteins | sample WetSurSL1Cattail_FD_9464 | JGI IMG/M metagenome (IMG submission 9464)
GGAACGGAAGCGGCGGTACTGGTTGAATCGGGCGGACGCACCATCCCTATTTTTGATTGGCTTTCGGCTCCAATGGCCTACATGCTTACTTTTTATAAATACAACAGCAAGGCCATTGATGCTATCACACAGAAAATAAATACTTACGCCGCCCTTCAGAAATCGGGCACGGGACGAATAGGCAAAAATGCGCGGATTGTAAACTGCGACACGCTGAAAAACGTACGGGTGGGCGATTTTAGCACGGTAGAAGGAGCTTTGCGAATTGAAAACGGTACGATAAACTCCAACGAACAAGCTCCGGTTTATATCGGACAAGGTGTGCAGTGTACCAATTTTATAATCAACTCGGGAACGACTATTTCCGAAGCAGCACTGGTTTCGAATTGCTTTGTTGGGCAGGGCTGTATTCTCGGGAAACAGTTTTCGGCTATGGATTCGCTCTTTTTTGCCAACTGTCAGGGTTTGCACGGCGAAGCGGCTTCGGTGTTTGCCGGACCTTACACGGTAACGCATCATAAATCGACCCTGATGCTCACCGCCCTCTACTCGTTTATGAATGCGGGAAGCGGCACCAACTTTAGCAACCACATGTATAAGCTGGGACCTATACACCAGGGCATCACCGAGCGTGGAGTGAAAACATCCAGCGACTCGTACATGATGTGGCCGGCCAAAATAGGGGCATTTACCGTGGTACTGGGCCGACACAAAGGTAATCCGGACATCTCGGATCTGCCATTCTCCTACCTGATAGAAAACAACGGAGAAAGCAACCTGCTGCCGGGCGTAAACCTGCACAGTGCCGGAACAATACGCGATGTGCAGAAATGGCCAAAGCGCGACAACCGCACCGATGATCTAAAACTCGATCCGATAAACTTCGACTTCCTATCGCCCTATACCTTGGGAAAAGCTTTAAAAGGAATTGAGATTCTGAAACAATTACTGGAAAGTGCCAACACGCCTTTTGTGTGGTACCAAAACTGCAAAATCAAACGCTCGTCGATAAAAAAAGGCATTGAAGTATACCAAATGGCCATCGACCAGTTTATCGGTGAACAAATAGCAGTCCATATTAAATCAAAAGCTGATTTGTCGAACTTAAAACTGGCTGATAACGCTGCCGGAACCGGCGACTGGGTGGATATGGTTGGGCTGATTGCTCCAAAATCAGAAATCGACAAGCTGCTGGTTCAGGTGACCGACGAAAGTTATTCGCTTGAATCCATCCAGGAAAAACTAAATGCCTTGCAGAGCGGTTATGAAGACTATGCATGGAGCTGGACTAAAGCCTTATTGCCACTGTTCACCGGCAAAGCCCTGGATGAAACAGAAGCACAAGATCTGATTACCCTTATTGAAAACTGGAAAAAAGCAGCAGCAACGTTCAGCGATTTGATTATACGCGATGCTAAAAAAGAATTCAATGCTGTGGCCCGAACCGGATTTGGACTGGATGGCAACGAAGAAGAAGTGCATCTGGACTTTGAAGCTGTACGCGGAACGGTTGAGGAAAATGCCTTTATTCAGGACATGAATAATGGATTGGATAAAAGCACAGCGGTGGCAGATCAGCTAATCGAGATATTAAAGTCCTGACAACTGACTGAAGTTGTTATCTATTCATTTATTACTTAAACATGAACAATTTTAATTTTTACAGTCCAACACTCTTTGTATTTGGCAAAGAGCGCGAAAATGAAGCCGGGAAACTGGTAAAACGGTTTGGCGGAACAAAAGTATTAATCCATTTTGGTGGCGGATCGGTCATTAAAAGCGGTCTGTTGGATAGAGTGAAACAGTCACTTACAGCCGAAGACATTTCGTTTATCGAACTGGGTGGTGTAATGCCCAACCCTCGCAGCGGGTTGGTATACACAGGTATTGAAATATGTAAACGTGAGAAAATCGATTTCGTTTTAGCTGTGGGTGGCGGAAGTGTTATTGATTCCTCCAAAGCCATTGCGCTGGGCGCGCTTTACGACGGTGATTTCTGGGATTTTTATCAGGGCAAAGCTATGACGAAAGCATTACCGGTGGCTACCATCCTCACTATATCGGCGGCAGGCAGCGAAGGCTCCGGCAATTCGGTGATTACGCACGAAAACGGTATGCTCAAACGCGGTTGCGGAGGCGATGCGCTTCGTCCGGTATTCTCGGTTTTAAATCCTGAACTCACCTGTACTTTGCCGGCATATCAAACGGCCTGTGGTACTACCGACATGATGGCACACGTGATGGAGCGCTATTTTACCAACACGCAAGAGGTGGAAATTACCGATCGGTTGTGTGAAAGTATTTTGCTAACCATTATAAAAGAAGCTCCAAAAGCATTGGCCAATCCTGCCGATTATGATGCCCGCGCTAACCTGATGTGGGCTGGCATGGTGGCTCACAACGATGTTTGCGGCGTAGGTCGCGAGCAGGACTGGTCTACCCATGCGCTGGAACATGAACTCTCGGCTTTGTACGATGTGGCGCACGGAGCCGGTCTGGCAGTGATGTTTCCGGCCTGGATGAAATATGTGATGAACCACGATGTGATGCGTTTTGCACAAATGGCCGTACGGGTGTGGGGCTGCGAAATGGATTTTCAACAACCCGAAAAAACAGCCTTGCAGGGAATCTATAAGCTAGAACAGTTCTTAATCTCAATAGGAATGCCGGTGCGTTTCTCGGGACTAGGGGCAAAAGCCGAAGATATTCCAACATTGGTAAAAACATTGTTTTCGAGCGGTGCTCCAACCCTTGGCAACTTTGTAAAACTGAACGCCGACGATGCGCGCAAGATTTACGAACTGGCCGTATAAGTAATTTTACACGGGTAGGTCTAAGAAAATAGTTACGAATTACAAGATTGTTTATCTGGTATTATTACTCAGCAAACAATCTTGTATTTTTTTGGGAAAAATCTTTCAATAGAAATACTACAGCAAGGTTTCTTTTTACCGTAAATATTGAATGTTGGCTCAGCTGGTAAATTTCAGCAGTAGTTTATCCACACCTTTTTTGTCATTACAAAACTGCGGCAAGACATTATTTACAAATAATATTGCCGCGCAACCTTTCGGCACAATCTTATTTGAAAAGTTTTAGCGTTACAAAACTGCGGCAAGAAATTATTTGCGAATAATATTGCCGCGCAACTCTTCGGCGCAATCTTATGTGAAAAGAATTTAGCGTTACAAAACTGCGGGAAGACATTATTTGCAAATAATGCCTTCCCGCAGTTTTGCGGCTCAACCGGCATGTAAAAGGCTTTAATATCGCCAAACTTCGGAATGGCCTTACACCTGTCGTAGATTGTTTTGCAAATATTCCGCACGACTTACATAAGCAATCAACAAATCCGGTTACTTACACCTAGCACCAGATAACCGACTACATACTACATACTGCCGACTACCTACTACATACTGCCGACTACCCACTACATACTACCCACTCGTACCTACTTTCCCCTGATCATGGCACCCGCCACCGCATCAGCCACCATTTTTCGCAATTTCACCACACTGCCTTTGTCCACAGGATGAACACGGTTGGTGAGTAGAATGATGGCTATGTCGTTGTCCGGGTCAATCACAATGGAGGTTCCCGTGTATCCGGTATGGCAATAGGTGGCAGGACTAAGCAAGCTACCCTTGCAGCTGGCATAAACCGACGACATATCCCAACCGGGAGTACGCCCAAAAGCCTTTAACGATTCCGGCAAGGTGCGCATCAGCTTCACCGTTTCAGGCTGCAAAATCCGCTTGTCGTTCCATTCCCCGCCATTTTGCAGAGCCGCTACGAGAATGGCAACATCATTCGCATCCGAAAAAAGTCCCGCGTTGCCCGAAACACCTCCGTTCAGCTCACGTGCCAGTGGATCATGCACCACTCCTTTCAGCACCTCGGTGCCTTTCAGTCTCGAAGTGGGAGCGCAACGTTCCAGCGTTTCGCCCGTAGGATTAAAGTCGGTATGAATCATGCCCAGCACATCATAAATATTTTCTTTGGCAAAATCACGCAAACTTTTAGTACTTACATTTTCAATTATATGTTGCAGTGTAATATAATTCAGACAGCTGTACTGCATTTTAGTGCCCGGTTCAAAATCGCGTCTGCACGAAGCAATATATTCCATAAATCCCGCGGGGTTGGGTGAGCCGTATCGCTTTTTGAGTGCTTCTTCGGGAGCATAGGCCGGTAGGCCGGAAGTGTGTGTCATCAAATTCAGCACTTCTATATCGCGTGTCATAAATGTAAATCCGGGGATGTACATATTTACATTATCCTGCAGTCGGACCAGTCCTCTTTCGGTAAGTATAAGCATAGAAATGGCAGTTGCCATCGGTTTGGTACACGAAGCCATGTCAAAAACCGTGTTCACGTCCATCGGTTCTACGGTGGGATACACCTGCTTGTTGCCATAGGCTTTGAGGTAAGCCATTTTACCCCTGCGTACCACAGCCAGCACAGCACCGGGTATTTCTTTTTTATCAATAGCCTGTTGGATAATATTGTCAGTCTGCTGCAATTTAGCGACATCAAGTCCAACCTGACCGGGAGTAACTTTTTTCAGCTGCTGTGCTGTTGCAGTATGCAGGCAAAGGCAGAAAAAAACAGCCAGCAAAAAACGTGTTTTGTTCATATCGTCATAAACATTTATTTTCAACACAAAGATATGGCTTTTTGACCGGCATCCGGCTGTAAAAATCCGCAGGGATATGCTCAACCGTAAAAAATAATGTACTTTTGTATTCCTTTTTGGAAGATTAAGTGTTATCAAAAGTACTGAGCGCATGCCCGAAATTTGTTTATCTTATTTTTCACCCGCCCCTAAATCCCCTAAAGTGGACTTTTGCTGCGTGAAAATGTTGATTTTTTTTTCGCGCATATCGCACTTTGATAGCCTTTTTTTAAGAGGCTGGGAGCAGTTAATATAGAGTTTTTTTATAAACTGATTCATGGCGCGAACCTATCTTATTTATCAATAAATTAAGGAGAATAATATTTGGAAACCCATAACTAATGTCTCGTAACCTCAATCTTGTAACTCGTAACTCGTAACTATTTCCTATTTTAAATTATGACCAGCAAACATCTGCACATTCAGCCACAAACAATCGACCTCCGAATAACCCTTCCGGCTTCAAAAAGTATCAGCAACCGGGCATTAATTCTGAATGCTTTGGCTTATAGCCCGTACGACATTCAAAACCTGTCGGACTGCGACGATACCCGCGTAACCGTAAAAGCACTCGACTCCAACGACCGCACTTTTGATATCGGTGCAGCCGGGACAGCCATGCGCTTCCTCACGGCTTTTCTGTCGAAAACGGTGGGTGAATGGGTCATCACCGGCAGCGAACGCATGAAACAACGCCCGATAAAATTACTGGTTGATGCACTGACTACGCTCGGAGCACGCATTGAATATGTGGAAAAAGAAGGATTTCCGCCCCTGCGCATCTTTGGAAGTGCCCTTACCGGTGGCGAAATACGGTTGAATGGCGGCGTAAGCAGTCAGTATATCTCGGCCTTGATGATGATTGCGCCTTATATGCAAAACGGCTTAAAAATTATACTCGAAGGCAGTGTCATTTCGGTACCTTATATTAATATGACGTTGAATATGATGAAAGAATACGGCGTGGCTGTTGATTTCAATAATACTATAATCGACATCAAGGCGCAAACATACAAGCCCATTCAGTACAAAGTGGAATCCGACTGGTCGGCAGCTTCGTACTGGTACGAAGTGTTAGCCATAGCCGGCAAAGGGAAAATTTTCCTGACCGGATTAAACCAGAACAGCTATCAGGGCGACAGCAAAGTAGCCGCTCTTTTTGAACAACTCGGCGTAAGCAGCACATATCAGGCCGAAGGTGTGTTATTGCAAGCCACCGGAAAGTATGTAGAGCAGTTTGAATACGACTTTGTAAACCAACCCGACCTGGCTCAAACATTTGCCGTTACCTGCTGCATGAAAGGTATTCCTTTTCATTTCGGCGGATTACAAACACTGAAAATTAAAGAAACCGACAGAATAGCGGCTTTGATAAACGAACTGGGCAAACTGGGTTTTGTGCTTACCGAACCGGCCGAAGGTCAACTAGCATGGACCGGCAAGCACTGCGACGCGGCTCAACCCGCGAGCATAGCCACCTACGAAGATCACCGCATGGCTATGGCTTTTGCTCCGGCTGCTCTGATTACTCCGCTTGTTATTGAAGAACCGCAGGTGGTAAGTAAATCATATCCTGGCTTCTGGGAAGACATTGAAAAACTTAAGGCTTAGTCCCATGTTTAGACTAGAGCATCTGACCAAGCAGTTTTCCGACCAATTTGTACTGGAAGATTTCTCATTCGACATACAGGAAGGTGAAAAAATTATTGTTTCGGGTCGTTCGGGCATTGGTAAAACCACCTTGTTTCGTCTGTTATTGGGTTTTGAACAACCCGACAGCGGGAAGATTTATTTCGAAAACGAGTTACTTACCGAAATCACCGTGTGGAACTTACGTCGGCGGGTGGCATACGTCAGTCAGGATCTGAATATCGGACGTGGAAACCTGCAAGCATTTTTCAATGAGACTCTCTCGCTCAAAGCCAATGTTGAATATAAAAGCAGTTCGTTGGGTGAATTGGAAGAATTGCTGAATGCATTTGAATTGCCGGACACCTTATTGCAGAAAAACATCGAAGAGCTTTCGGGTGGTGAGAAACAACGGGTAGCTATTATCAACGCTTTATTACTTAAAAGAAATATCTTTTTTCTTGATGAGATCACGTCGGCTCTCGACAAATCGCTTAAGGCAAAGGTGCTCGATTATTTTTTACTCAATCCCAGCTTTACAGTGCTTTCCATTTCGCACGATAATTATCTGCCTGCAGAGGCCGTAACCCGAACATTAAAACTAGACTGATTATGAATGGAGCTCAGGATCTTTCCGTCCTTTCAATGCTTATGTGCGGCATTTTGTTGCTCGTTCCGTTACTGGGCATTTGGTATTTAAAACTGGGTCTGGCTAAAAAATTACTGATTTCCACTCTCCGAATGGTAGTGCAACTAGTGTTGGTTGGTTTTTTCTTGGAGTTTGTGTTCCGTTTTAACAACTGGCTGCTGAACTCCATCTGGTTTCTGACCATGATAACTGTAGCCGTTTTCTCTGTTATCAAAAACTCAGGTCTCAAGCTCCGCCATTTTGTTCGCCCCGTGTTGCTTTCCTTTGTACTGGCCAACTTCTTTGTTGTGCTCTATTTCAATTTTTTTATCGCAAAGCTGAGTTTTATTCTCGATGCCAAATACATGATTGCTATTGGAGGCATGGTGTTGGGCAATTCCTTACGTGCAAACATCGTCGGGCTGGGCGACTTTTATAAATCCATTCGTAAAGACGAGCAACTTTACTTCTACAAGCTTTCACTGGGTGCCACTCGTTTCGAGGCTTTGCGCGACTTTGCCAAAAGGAGCTTTGTTTCGGCCATGAATCCAACCATTGCTTCCATGGGCACGATGGGTATTGTGTCGCTCCCCGGCATGATGACCGGACAGATACTGGGTGGTTCGGTGCCGTTGGTAGCCATCAAATATCAAATCGCCATCATGATTGCCATTTTAGCATCAACCGTATTGAGTATTTCGCTCAGTATTTTCTTTACTGTCGGAAAATCGTTCGATAAATACGGAGTGATGCAAAAGTCTGTTTTTGCCGAGAAATAATTATTTAGTCAGATTATCAAGAACTTCATACACTATCGGACAAGTGTAAGCATTCTTAACAGACAAGTTAAAGATTTGATAAAATCGTTTACGGTCGGTATGTGGATATTCGCGGCAGGCCTTGGGGCGTGACTCATAAATAGCACAATAATTATCGGCTCCCAAAAACGGGCATGGCATCGACTGAAAAACCATATCGCCATCTTCATCAATATGCAGATATTTTGAAATCAAATCGGCAGCTTTCATCCTAAGAGCCTTAGCCATACGATCTACATCTTTATCAGTTATACGCGGACCCAATGACCTGCAACAATTAGCACAAGTCAGGCAGTCTATTCGCTCTACAACTTCGTGGTGTATGGCATGTACATGGAGATCAAGTCCTTCTAATTTCTTCTTATTTTTTATTAAAAAACGTTTCCATTCATTTTCCTTCCGAGCTACCAGAGCGGGCAATAATTTATAATCTATTTGTTTGCTCACGTGATAATTAATGTTTTATTACAGGTTGCAAAAGTAGCCATTAATCTGCGGAGCAGCAAAGGATGTAACCATTTTCCTAATATTTTTCGTATCTTTGCAGCCGTTTTTATTTACAAACACATAAATTCTATGAGTCAACTAAGTGATGTGTTGGGACAGTATGATGCGCCCCAGCAAGCAAAAGCAATGGGCGTTTATCCGTATTTTCGTCCCATCGAGTCCGATCAGGATACAGTTGTAACCATTGACGGTAAACGAGTATTGATGTTTGGTTCAAACAGCTATCTAGGGTTAACAAATCATCCCCGTCTCAAAGAAGGAGCTATTAAGGCCGTTGAAAAATATGGAACAGGCTGTGCCGGTTCTCGCTTTTTAAATGGAACATTGGATATTCATATTGAATTGGAAGATCGTCTGGCAAAACTGGTACATAAAGAAGCCGCTTTGGTTTATGCAACCGGTTTCACAGTTAATTCAGGTGTTGTACCTTGTATTACCGGTCGTGAAGATTATCTGATCTTTGATGAATTTGATCACGCTTCAATCATTGAAGGCAAGCGTTTGTCTTTTTCCAAACAGTTGAAATATCGTCATAACGATATGGATGCTCTGGAAAAACTGCTCAAGAAATGTGAACCGGACAAACTGAAACTAATCGTTATTGATGGCGTTTTCAGCATGGAAGGTGATGTTGCTAAATTACCTGAGATTGTAGAACTTTCAAAGAAATACAATGCATCAATTTACGTTGATGAAGCGCATTCATTAGGTGTATTCGGCAAAACAGGTGCCGGTATCTGCGAACATTTCGGTGTATCAAAAGATGTAGATCTGATTATGGGAACATTCAGCAAATCGCTGGGAACTATTGGTGGATTCGTTGCATCTGATAATAATATTATCAATTATCTGAAACACAATTCGCGCACATTAATCTTTAGTGCTTCTATTACGCCGGCTTCTACCGGTTGTGTATTGGCAGCATTGGATGTAATGGCTGAAGAAACCTGGCGTAAAGATGCTTTATGGGCAAACACCGCTCGTGCCAAAGCAGGATTCCAGAAAGCAGGTTTTGAAATCGGACCTACCGAAACTCCGATCATTCCACTTTATGTACGTGATAACACAAAGACATTTAAACTGACACGTATGTTGATGGACGACGGTGTATTTGTGAATCCTGTAGTTTCTCCGGCAGTACGCTCGGAAGATTCACTGATTCGCTATTCGCTGATGGCTACACATACGTTCGATCAGATTGACGAGTCTATTGAGAAGATCTCAAGAGATGCCCGTAGTCTGGGAATTATAGAATAATTATTTCTGAAAAAGTCAGCTTTGAAATAAATTACAAGAATAGAACGAGTCTGGAAAACAGATTGGTTCTATTCTTTGTTTTAAAATAGTATCAAGTTAATGCAACCTTACTGATGAGAATCAGTTCAACTACTTCAATCAACTAAAATGATTACTGTATCTAATTTAGCCATTCAATTTGGCAAACGAGTTTTATTTTCTGACGTAAATTTGAAATTTACTGCCGGCAATTGTTATGGAATTATCGGAGCCAATGGTGCCGGAAAGTCCACCTTTCTACGCATGCTCAGCGGTGATCTCGATGCTACACGCGGAAACGTTCAGTTTGGCCCGGCCGAACGACTCTCGGTATTAAAGCAAGATCACTTTGAGTTTGATGAGTATACTGTACTTGACACCGTCATGATGGGACACACGGTACTTTGGAAGATTAAAGATGAAAAGGATGCCATTTACCTGAAAGAAGATTTTTCGGATGCTGATGGCATTCGGGCTTCAGAGCTGGAAGACAAATTCTCCGAACTAAACGGATGGAATGCCGAAAGCGAAGCCGGATCACTATTAAGCGGGCTGGGAATCAAAGAAGATTTACATTACCAACTGATGAAAGAACTCAGCGGGATGGAAAAAGTACGTGTGCTGTTGGCACGTGCGCTGTTTGGGAAACCGGACAACTTGTTACTCGATGAGCCTACCAATGATCTGGATGTGGACACCGTGATGTGGCTGGAAAATTACCTGGCTAATTATGAAAACACTGTATTAGTGGTTTCGCATGACCGTCACTTTTTGGATGCTGTAAGTACCCACACGGTGGATATTGACTTCGGAAAAGTACAATTGTTCTCTGGTAATTACTCTTTCTGGTACGAATCGAGTCAGTTGGCACTGCGTCAGCAACAGAACCAGAACAAAAAAGCCGAAGAGAAGAAAAAGGAACTAGAAGAATTTATTCGAAGGTTTAGTGCTAATGTGGCTAAATCGAAACAAGCTACCAGTCGTAAAAAGATGCTTGAAAAGCTGAACATCGACGAGATACAACCATCAACACGTAAGTATCCGGGAATCATTTTCACTCCCGATCGTGATCCGGGAAATATGGTGCTGGAAATTGCCGGACTGGGTAAAACAGCCGAAGATGGCACCGTTCTTTTCAAGGATGTAAATTTCAATGTAGAGAAAAACGATAAAATCATTTTCCTGTCACGTGATCCGCGTGCCATGACCGCATTTTTTGAAATCGTCAACGATCATGACAAAGAACATGAAGGTACCTACAATTGGGGTATAACAATCACCAACGCTTATTTGCCGTTGGACAATTCGGAATTCTTTAATACCGATTTAAATCTGGTAGATTGGCTGGGACAGTTCTCGACCGATACAACAGAATCCTTTATCCGCGGTTATTTGGGAAAGATGTTATTTGCAGGTGAAGAAATCTACAAAAAAGCCAGTGTACTGTCGGGAGGTGAGAAAATGCGCTGTATGATTTCTCGTATGATGCTTCGCAACGCCAATGTGATGATACTAGACTCTCCGGCCAACCACTTGGATCTGGAATCTATTCAGGCTTTCAATAACACCCTGGTAAACTTCAAAGGCAATGTATTGATGGCTTCGCATGACCGCGAGTTTATTCAAACGGTTTGTAACCGCATCATAGAACTGACTCCGAAAGGAATTATCGACAAACAAATGGATTATGATGATTACGTGACTTCGGAAGACATTAAAGCTATTCGTGAAAGAATGTATAAATAAATTCGATCGGATTAAAATATAAAAGTAAAAGAGACTGTCGGCATAAGGCAGTCTCTTTTACTTTTAGCACTCAGATCCGCCGGATGTGCGAGGAATAAAATCTGTAAACATGGAAAAAAATTCATACATTTGTACAATATTAATGTCAGATGAATTACATATAAAGATTAGGTTTCAAGCAAACGCCCTTGCACGTCCAACCGAAACACTAATACGAGTGTTCCAACACTAAAGTTTTTTATTTTCGTTTTGTCCAGCAAGAATTAATATCAACAATTAAATATTCAATTTCTATTTAAATGAAAAAACTATTCATTGTGTTGCTTGCGCTCAGTACCTTTATGGGAGTGAAAGCCGACGAAGGTATGTGGATGCTGCCTTTGATTCAGAAGCTAAACATCCAAAAGATGAACGGTATGGGTCTGACACTTTCAGCTGCCGACATTTACAGCGATAACAGTGTAAGTCTGAAAGACGCTGTTATCGTGTTTGGAAATGGCTGTACGGGTGTGATGGTATCCAATCAGGGACTGGTCTTCACCAATCATCACTGCGGGTTTGAATCTATTCAGCAACACAGTTCCGTGCAACACAATTACCTGAAAGACGGTTTTTCGGCCGAAAAGCTGAGCGATGAAATTCCCACACCGGGACTTACCGTGAAGTTTCTGGTAAAAATACAGGATGTTACCGAACGCGTTATATCGCAACTACCCGACAATTTACTGGGTAAAGCCCGTATCGAAAAGCAAGATTCTATTACCGGAGTAATTCAGAAAGAAGCTGAAAAAGGCACTGGTTATATAGGTCGTGTGCGGTCGTTTTATTCGGGCAATGAGTTCTACCTGTTCGTGTACGAAGAGTTTACCGACGTTCGATTTGCTTATGCACCTCCGATCTCTATCGGGAAATTTGGTGGCGACACCGACAACTGGATGTGGCCCCGTCATACGGGCGATTTCTCGGTATTTCGGGTGTATTGCTCACCCAACGGGAAGCCGGCTAAGTACTCTAAAGACAATGTGCCTTACTCACCAAAACGTTTTGCAACAATTTCCAACAAAGGTTATCAGCCGGGCGATTATACCATGATTATGGGTAATCCGGGTAGTACAAACCGATATCTGTCATCGTGGGGTGTAAACAACCGTATGAAAACGTCCAATCAGGCACGCATCGAGGTGCGCGGTGCCAAGCAAGATGTGTGGCATTCGTTTATGCGTGTAGACGAGGCAATCAATATTGCGTATGCCAGCAAGTTTGCCCGCAGCTCCAATTATTGGAAGAACAGCATAGGCATGAATAAAGCCATTGGTAAGTTGGGCATTATAGCCGAAAAACAAAGTCAGGAAAAAGAGTTTGCAGAATGGGCCAACAGCACCCCCGAACGAAAAGCAAAATACAAAAATGTATTGCAAACACTGGCTAACGACTATGGCAAAATTTATCCATACAGTAAAGCATTCAGTTACCTGATTGAGTCGTTGGTTAGCGGAGTGGAGATGCCCCGCATTGCTAATCAGGTGGAAAGAATCATGAAAAAAGACATAAGCCAGGACTCTTTGCTCACTGAAGTAAAGGCTGCTTATAAAGATTATTATCCGACCGTTGATCAGGCAGCGCTGGTAGCTATGTTGAACATCTATAAAAAATCAGTTGACGCTGATGCTCTGCCGGAAGTATACACCGTTATTCAAAAGAAATTTAAAGGCGATTACAACCGGTATGCAAAGTATTTATTCGAAAAATCGGATTTTACTTCACTGGACAAAATCACCAAGGCCATTAAAAGTCAAAACGTAGATTTGTTTAAAGACCCTGCTCTAGTCTTTTCACAGGAAGTACGGAAAACTATGGAATCTATCCGCGGTGATGAGTATACCAAACTAAGTGAAGAGATTAAAGATGCCGAGCGGGTGTATGAAAGTGGCATCAAAGCCATGGCTGCCGAAAAAGGAAAGCCGATGTACCCCGATGCAAACTCTACTATGCGGTTGACTTTTGGAAAAATAGGAGGTTATAATCCGGCTGATGCAGTAAGTTATAAGTATTATACCACCACCAAAGGTATTCTGGAAAAAGAGATTCCCGGCGACGAGGAGTTTGATGTTTCACCCAAGCTAAAGAAAGCTATCAGGGAACAGAATTACGGTGCTTACCTCGATCAGAAAACAGGCGAAATGCATGTGGCTTTTCTGAGCAATACTGATATTACGGGCGGCAATTCGGGTAGTCCTATTTTCAACGCCAAAGGTGAGTTGCTCGGTTTGGCATTCGACGGAAACTGGGAAGCCATGAGCGGCGACATTGTATTTGAACCCGACTTGCAGCGCACCATCAGTGTGGATGTTCGCTACATTTTGTTTGTGATGGACAAAGTAGGCGGAGCTCAACGATTGATTAATGAATTAAGCATTAAGTAACTCGCACAACCATATATTATAAAAGCACTTACATCGTCTGTAGGTGCTTTTTCTTTATCCAGATTCACCATTGAGAGAAACAAATCTACATAAAAATTAAAGTATGGCTTAATAATTGCAATTACTAAAGTGTTCTTGTAGTAAACTATAAATTCCAGACTTTTTACTACAAAAAACAAACAATACATCTCAACAGATGTTATCAATATAAATAAAACTAAAGCTTCGGCAAGAAAAACAAAGAAAGTATGAAAAAAACGATTTTGACACTCGCATTGGTAGCGGGTATGATGAGCACATTAAGCGCACAGTCAGAGAAAAATGCTATTGGTTTACGTTTTGGTAATGGTGGCGAAATTACGTTTCAATCAGCATTAAGCACTACCAACAGACTGGAACTAACTTTGGGACTAAACAGCTGGGATAACAATCAAGGCTATTCGGGTTTTGGCTTAACCGGTATTTATCAATGGGTTTGGAATCTGGATGAACTGGCTCCGGGCTTTAAATGGTATGCAGGTCTTGGTCCTCAGATCGGATCGTGGAGTGGTGATCATAACAGCGACTACAAAGGTTTTGCATTGGGTATTGCAGGTCAGGTAGGAATTGAGTACAACTTTAATATTCCCTTGCAACTGTCATTAGATTACCGTCCTAGTTGGTATGTATTGCCAAACAGTTATGGTGGTGCTTACGACGGTATAGCATTGGCTGTTCGTTACAAGTTCTGATATATAAATACGGAATACAAAAACGGGAGTTTTCTGAAAAGAGAGCTCCCGTTTTTTTGTATGTACCTTAGAGAGAGGTTAAGAGGGAAAAAGGAGGAAAATTACAGGATTGAAGCTCAGCCCTGCAACAGTAAATAGTCAATCCCCCACCAAAGCCGATACAGAGCTTTAGTGTTGCGTAATAATCACCAAAATTTAGTTCCGCTTATTTCAATAAAAATTTGTTCTGGTATTGTATTTGCTTTACAACCTGCGAGGAACACTATTTATCCATTTTTTAAACACACAAATTATGAAAACGAAATCATTTGTAATTGCTGTTATCGCACTACTGACTATTAGTTTAACCCTGCCAGTTGAAACATTGAAAGCTTACCCTCCACGTTGGGCGCCGGCTCATGGATACAGAGCCAATGTGCGTCATATCTATTTCCCTGAGCAGAATATTTATTATGATACCCGTCGGGATGTTTATATCTATCCGGACAGAGGCAGGTGGGTCACCAGTGTTCGTTTACCGGACGTATTTGCCATGGTGAGTTTGGCAACTGCCCCCAAAATAGAACTGGCACTAAACACACCTTACCCCTACCGCTACAACGAACGGCACATAGAGATGTACCGGATCAGACACCACCGTGACTTTGACCGGAGATATGTGGACAGAAGAGATTACCGCGAAGCAGACAGACCCCGACGTGACGACAGGCATTGGGACGGAGATCAAGACAGGCATCATGATCGTGACAGAGAACATAGGCACGGACACGACAGGGATGATGATTAAATAACCGAAACACTACAAGGCTGGAAAAAGACCCGCCCTGATGCAACCAACGCAAAAAGTACAACTTTTTGCGTTGGTTGTGTTTTATACCCTATTGGAGAATTTCAGGTGCAACTGTCCGGAAAGCGGGTTAAACATTTCCTGTTTATGCATCTACAAGTTGTTGCATTTTTCCACAGAGTGTATAGTCCAGCATTTTCTGTGTTCTTCCTGCAAAAGAATAGCCAGATCTTACGTCACGATGGTTATCTGGAATTAGGATAGAGAGGGCGAAACAAAGGCTTTTAATTGTTTTAGTTTGATGTAAATCACATCTAATCAATTATGAATTGCGCTTATCTGACTTTCGGGCTTTAAAGTTTCTAAAAGCCAATAATATCAAAGTAAGAGTAGCAAATATCTTTATAATGTGTCTGGTATTTCGCCCCACTGACCAGCCAAGTGTATACGAAGAATCATAATTCGCATGACTATCAAAAAAGGTATAAATTAACGCGAGGATAAAAACACACAGGATAAAGAGCACTAACTTTTTCGATTTATTTCTTTCCATATTTACCAGTATTTGAGTTTAAATATTATTCGTGGATAAAAGTTTCTATTTCCTTTTTTATCGTTGACCATAACAACCTGAGCTTGTTCTGTTTTACTCGCTGTCGCCTTGTGACAAAGTGGATGTGGAAGAAAATATATATAATTAAATGGCAACCAGTATTTTAATATAGACATATATTAACTACTGTCCTTTATTTATTATTGAGGTATTCCTCTTTTTGTTGTATTGTCAATCCAATTCCTAATACTTCCTATAAAATTCCACACATTATCAAGAGACGGTTTTATATAATTCGCATCGTCAGGATTGTCTCCCATTTTTGAAAAGACATCTATTAACCAACTTGAACCGTGGCCTGTTGCATTTAAATCTCTCAACCAGCTCTCTAATTCTCCTTCTCTAACTACAAATACTCCATATTCATCAAGTTGATTAAAAAAAATTGTACATGCTTCCTTGTCTTCTCCATTAAGTAAATTAATGCCGCCTTCAATTTTCCAGTTTTTCTTTGTTGTGTTTAAGGCATCATATAAGCTCCTTCTTTGATTCTGATATGGTTGATGATTTAAGGTTGGTATAAATGCACCTTCAAGTAATTTAGTAAAAACTTGACCACCCTCTTTTAAAACGTCAATATCAACAACTCCTACTGTTGGAATACCCAGTTCACGAAGTGGTTTGACTATTTCCCAAACTGTTTGTTTGTTTTGGGCATTTATAAATAGACAGTTATTTATACCCCGAGCATCATTATTTGACAATAACCTCTCGTTAATTTCTTGATAAAATGCTCTGTCAGAATCAGCTTCAGTAACAATAACAGCTTCAAAAAATAAACCATTTAAAACACCGGTAGAACGTAATAATGGATGACGCATTAAATGTAGAATTTTATCTTTTGGTAAAATTCTAGAAGTTGCTATTTCATTTTTATAAGTAAGTCGGACAATATTGAGGGGAGCACCCGATTGTATGCAACCCATTAAAAATGCGGAACTATGTGTTGCAACTAAAAGTCTGTTTTGTGAATTTCTTAACAATGTTCCTATTTCTTTACCTAGTTTATTTGAAAGTGCTGGATGTAAAAATGCTTCTGGTTCGTCTATAAGTGTTATTTTAGGGTCACCTGCCAATAATGTTGTTATTATTCCAGAAAATGCTTTAACTCCATCGCTAGTATCTGTTATCAATGTCGCGGCTTTGTGAAAATTGATTGCTTCATTATCCCAACCTTTCTCTTCTCTTTCAGACTTAGGCAATCTATCAGACAATCTAACTCTTAGTTTTCCAATATTTGTCGGATCTATAACGTAATACTTCCCAAATGCTTCAAAGATTATACGTCTAAGTTCTTTTCTTAAATCATTATTAATAAAAAGATGTGATAAATGATTTTGTGGCGTTCCTTGTAAATCGCCTGCATTTTACTCTTGTAGTAGATTTAATCTATTCGTTCCATCTAGTCTCAAAGTATACATATTAAGGAAACTTGAATAATAACCTAGGCTTTGACTTGGATTTTGAGCTTCTCTAACCAAACTGTCTTTATTAACTTGATATCTTGAAGCTTGATTGTTTTGAGCATTGACTTTTCCAATTAAAATATGTCCAGGTTGCAAATTTTCTCCTTGATATGGAACTTGTTCAATTTTTGCTAATTCTGCTTCAATTTCCTCCTTTTTTAATGAATGAAATATTAAGTCATCTAAGATTAAATCATTTGAGTGTCCATGTGTATTTCTTGAAAAGCTTTCAATCTCAATTAATATCCTACTTTTACCAGAATTATTTGGTCCAACAAATACAGTTATTGGTGTCAAATCTATTTCAAGATTCGGTTGACCAATGGATGATCCGGATTTTAATTTAATTCTCTCAATCATTTCGTAAGTTTATTGATGTAATGTATTCTATGCTTTACCTCTCTGCGTGTTATTTTTTTTTAAGGATTGCTCCTGACAATTTATATCATCCCCCTAGCGCCCTCATCTAAAAATTATTCCCAGCTAAAGCATTCTTAGTTTGCTTTTCATGTTTTGACCCAAGTTCAACAAGGTACTTATACCGGAATTTAAGCCGTAGCCTTTTTATTGATGTTTAGCTTATTTTTTGCTAATTAAGCACCAAAGGTAAAAACAAATTATTACATCAACAACCATTTTCCTGATTAATTGCTTGTTTTGGCTTGTTATTAATCAGTTACGCTTATTCAGGAGAGACATACTTTAAGCTACGATAAATATTCTAAGAGTTACAATATACATTGTAGGAACTAAAATATATATTCTAAGTATTACAATATACATTGTAAGACCTTCAAGCTACATTCTAAGTACTACAATATACATTGTAAGACCTTCAAGCTACATTCTAAGTGCTACAATATACATTGTAGAACCTTCAAGCTACATTCTAAGTGCTACAATATACATTGTAGAACCTTCAAGCTACATTCTAAGGACTACAATATACATTGTAAGGACTAAAAGGTACATTGTAGGAGTTAGAATATATATTGTAAGGAGTAAAAGGTATATTGTAGGGACTAAAATATATATTGTAGGAGCTAAAAGGGTTATCGAAATTTAGCGCATATAGATACTATACTATTGTTTATCAACGACTATACGCTCAAGACAAATACAAATAACCCCGATATTTATTCTTTGAGGGCGAATATGCATGGAGAAAAGTGCTATCAAACACGACGAAGGAGGTGAAAACGGGCAGCCGGCTTATGCGTTTTGCACAAAAACAAAAAAAATCAAGCAGCTACACATAATGTAACTGCTTGATTTGCTTTTGTGGGCCCAACTGGGCTTGAACCAGTGACCCCCTGATTATGAGTCAGGTGCTACTAACCAACTGAGCTATAGGCCCCACTTTTGCGAGATTTTTTTTGTATCTTTGCAAAGCGAATGCAAAAGTAATAAATTTTGCCATACTGCAAAAATTATCCATAAATTTTTTAGCCCCAAATGAAACAATTTAGTAATATCACCACCCTGATTTTTGATTTGGGAGGTGTTCTTGTAAACTTAGATCTTAACCGCTGTATGTTGAATTTCAAAAAACTAGGTCTCGAAAACTTTGAACCGCTTATGGGACAATTCGGACAGAAAGGTTTTTTTCTGAAATTTGAAAAAGGTGAAATAAGCATCGAACAATTCCGTGATGAAATAAGAAAACTAACAAAGCAGTCGCTTACCGATGATCAGATTGACAGGGCCTGGAGTTCTTTTTTGCTCGATATTCCTCACCAAAAATTAGAAATGTTGTTGGAACTGAAAAAGAGTTTCCGTTTATTCTTGCTAAGCAATACCAATCCGCTACATATTGAATTTACCGTACCGGCCGAATTTGCCAAAGTAGGAAAGAGCATGTCGGATGTTTTCGACAAATGTTATCTTTCGTATGAAATGGGAATGGCAAAACCGGATGCTGAGATATTTGAAGCAGTGCTTACCGATTCCGGAGTGAGTGCAAACGAATGCTTGTTTCTGGACGACGGACCTAAGAACATTGATAAGGCCGGTCAGTTGGGTATTCAGACTTATCTGGTAGAACCCAACGAAGACCTGAGTTTCCTGCTTGATGCCGGTACATGGAACTAAGTATGCAATAATATTTGATGATTTGTTTTCTTATGAAAGCAATATATAGATGAACAGTCGTGTAACTCGTAACTATTTACTTGTAACTACTTATGAATATTATATATCCTTCCGACACATTTTCGTTGACTTCCTGTGCTGCCACAGTCGGATTTTTCGATGGAGTGCACGCAGGTCATCGGTTTTTAATCAATGAGCTCAAAGAAATTGCAACGAAGCAGAGTCTAAAGAGTGTGGTTTTCACCTTTGCCAATCATCCCCGGAAAGTGATTGATCCTGATTTTAAGCCCGAACTGCTGACTACATTATCCGAAAAGCTTACTCAGCTGGAGTCAACGGGAATTGATACCTGCATCGTGTTGGATTTTTGTACTGAAATGGCCGAACTGTCGGCTTATGAATTTCTGAAATCCATTTTGTTGGAAAAATATAATGTGAAAACACTGCTGGTCGGGCACGATCATCGGTTTGGGCATAACAGAACCGATGGATTTCCCGAGTATAAACAATATGGCGATTCCTTGGGAATAAACGTTATTCAGGCTACCCGCTTTTCTACTTCCAATACTCCGCATATCAGTTCTTCGGAAATCAGACTAGCTTTGCACAGAGGCGATATTAGTACTGCTAACCGCATTTTGACGTATCGGTATTCATTTGTAGGGAAGGTGATGAACGGATTTAAGATAGGACGCAAAATAGGTTTCCCCACCGCCAATTTATACTGCCAGGATCAGGAAAAAATGATTCCTCTTTTTGGGGTATATGCTGTGCTGGTTTATCGGGATCATCACGTTTATAAAGGTATGATGAATATCGGTACGCGCCCGACATTGGAAAACGGCTATCATACCAGCATGGAGGTTCATATAATTGATTTTGATGAAGATATTTACAATGAGAATATTAAAGTCGAATTTATTCAGAAAATCAGGGACGAGGTAAAATTCAATGGTTTGGATGAATTGGTAGAACAACTACGGAAGGACAAACAATTTGTTATTGAACTAAATGAAATGACTAAACAATGAATAAATACTTGCTAATTATTCTTTGTTAAACTCTTATTACTTATCTTTGTGACAAAAAAAACAGGTTTTACAAACAAAGGAAACTTTTCAAATGAAAAAAACATTATTAACTATAACAATGGGATTACTCATTATGGGATTAGCACAAGCAAACAATCCGTTTCTGGTGCCGTACACAAACAAATACGGTGCACCTCCTTTCGATCAGATAAAAACAGAGCATTATATGCCTGCCTTCAAAGAAGGTATCAAGCAGCATCAAGCCGAAGTAACTGCCATTGCAAATAATAAAAATGCAGCTACTTTCAGTAATACCATTGAAGCCTTAGAGTTTAGCGGTGTGTTGCTTAAAAAAGTGTCGTCTGTATTTTTTAATCTGCACTCGGCAGATACCAACGACGGACTGGATAAGATAGCCAACGAGATAACTCCCATTCTATCGGAACACAACGACAACATATACCTGAACGAAAAGCTTTTTTCCCGCGTAAAAAAGCTGTATGACAATCGTTCGAAACTTAAACTTACCACAGAACAAAGCCGGTTACTGGAAAAATACCATCGGGAATTTGTTCGGAGTGGTGCTGCGCTGAATGCCGCACAAAAAGCCAAACTGCGCGAAATAAACAAAGAGCTAAGCATGGCTGAGCTTACTTTCGGACAGAATGTGTTGGACGAAACGAATAGCTATCAGAAAGTAGTGGATAACGAAGCTGACTTGGCCGGTTTGCCCGAAAGTGTCCGTCAGGCTGCTGCCGGAAGTGCCA
>WSSedL1CaDRAFT_10000779_pt1 | contig 21145 bp, 15 predicted proteins | sample WetSurSL1Cattail_FD_9464 | JGI IMG/M metagenome (IMG submission 9464)
GACTCCGACTCCGCCCGCCGCATTATCATAGGAATCATACCCTCTGGAGAAAAGTTTGTAGGGCGATTCATTATTGTCCATTTCCTTTCCAAAGCTTGTAATTGTTAGGCTTCTTCGTGCACTGTCCTCAGTCGGACGTGCACAGTCAATGTGAATATTCGTCCCCAAGTAACAATACTTAATGGCATTATCAATTAAATTAAATATGATCTGATCCAATAAATATTTATCCGTCTTGTAGGGAGATCGTAATTCATCCCGGTCATTGACAGACGGGGTTAATAGCGACAACATTTTATGTTCGATCTGCCTTTTGTATAGCTCACGCCACTTATAAATTATTTCTTTGAATACCTTTACCTCTTCATACTCAATTCTATGAGGAGAGCCCATAATCGCTTCTACATTAGCACTAAGTGTCCTTAATTGTGATAAGGAACTTCCAAAATCAAGTCTGATTCCATCTATCTTTTCATCACTTAGTTGATGTATATAGCTTGAATCTCTGAGTCTAAAGTCAAGTATATGCTGTAATCCCAATGTAACATGGGATATTTCATGGCGATAGATGCGAAGCATTCTATTGGTGGACGACTCTGAAAGTCTTGATAATCTTGAAATAAGATAAGAAAATATAGCTGTCCCACCACTTATCAAATGCTTTGTTAAGGAATCCAACAATTTTTCAAAGAAAGAATCTAAATTCTTACCAAACGAAATCAGCATTACTACGGAATATTGAGGCTTGTCCGAAACAGGGAAAAATATCAGCAACTTATTATCCGCGTCAAACCTTCCGTTAATTCCTTCCACACATTTTAATAAATCGCGATGTTCATGGCTTGTTGAAGCCTTATAAAAGAGATTTTTATGTATATTACTCAAATTTATTCTATAGTTAGAATATTCATTTTTCCAATTAATAATTTCATTCTTGCTTGCAGGAATGTAACTAACTGAATTTAATGTAGTAACTTCAGAAATCGACAGAGTATCAACCCCGAATATAATCATGTATTGCAGCCCTAGGTTACGAACCAGTATTTCCATGCTTTTTGTAACATCATTCCAAAAATTATATATAACCTTACCCGGTGGTAGTGAATCATCCGATAGTGTAGCATCAAGGCTTCTCTGTTCATAAAATTTCTTCATAGATGCATCAACTGTATTACGAATAAACATTTCTCTTTTATCCTGCATATAATTATCAAGCTGCTGTTGTAGCTGTATAAGCGTAGAAAATACTTTATCAGTCAAAATATGAAAGGAGTCCACGTCATATTCATCTTTTGGATCTATTCCAATTAACGCCTCCGATATTCCCAAATGATTCGGCAGCATATCACGTCTTTTACTCTGATTATCCATAATCTTTCGTTTGATAATTTCTTTTATATGTTCATCATCTGTGGAACCTTGTATTTTCTTTATGTAATCATTAAAAATGTCCGGGTTTTGTTGAAAATATTTATTTTGAAATTCCAAATATACTTTGTTATTATCAATACGAATTTGCCCAATAAACAATGTTCCGATTACATTATTTTCAAATATGATCGGAAATATCAGTTCTATATATCCCATTATTTTACAGGGATATTTTAAATAACCGGTATCATCCTTAATAATATACTCCGGTATTATTCCATTTTCACCAATCATATGACTTATAAATTCGGGATCATTTATTCTTTCCATAACCTTCTGGTTCAAATTGCTTTTTGTTAGTCCATAAAAGATGGAAGCATAACTACTGTCAGAGCTTTCACAATGCTTCGTTCCTGCCGCTCTTCTGAAATTTTCACAAGAAGGACGAAGGCAAATGGAGGACAGCGTAGTATCAATGCGATTATCATTCGTATCCCATTGAATAATCGTCATCGGATAATTTAAATCCGCACATAAGTTATTAAGTAGAATTTGTAATATCTGTTTTGGTACAATAAAATTCAATGATATCTCCTCGGAAAACTCCGGTACATTATTTTCAGCAATATGGCATGGACTTGAAAATAAATTTGTTCGAATCATTATGTCTCCTTCTCTTGTTATTGTTAACCAGATTCTACCATATTTTACCATTATTATCAAGCAAAAATATAGCACTATTTTGTCCTGCTCGAATGTCAGCATCCTTAAGGTATCACACTAACATCACTTTTCAATCATAAAATAAACAAATTTTACGTTTATAGTATTATTAAAAAGGAGAATAACATGAGAAAATACCTTATTCCATTCATTTCAATTATTATGATGTTGTCCCTAAGTGCCTGCAGCAGTAAAACAATAGAAAAGACCGACGAGAAAGAGGAAACGACTGTTTCACCGATTTCTACACTTGCCGATACCTCAAACTATTATGGTACAACCTTTGGACAAGGTGAAATCACTGATATCAATATTGAAATCAGCGACGCGGATTGGACAGACATAAAGAACAATGCGAAAGAGGAAGCATACCATTCGGCTGATATTACAGTGAATGGTACTACCGTTGAGAATATCGGCTTTCGCGCCAAGGGCTTCAGTTCTCTTAATTCCGTTGCTAACAGCGATAGTGATCGCTATGGTTTTAAAGTAAAACTGGACGAATATGTAGATGATCAGACACTGAACGGGCTTGATACGCTTGTACTTAACGCCAATTTTTCCGATCCCTCCTATATGCGTGAATATTTGACCTATGCCGCCAGCAATTTTCTTGGTGGAATAACACCCTATTTGACTTATACCAGACTATCGATCAATGGGGAATTGTTTGGCTTCTACCTATGTATCGAAGCATATGATGATAGCTTTGTTGAAAGAACTACAAACTCTGAGGATTCTGTTTTATACAAGGCTGTATCAGAAAACTGCACGCTACTTCCAAGTGACGACGGAAGCGGTTTTGATGTTGAATATGGCGAGGATGATGATGCTTCCAATCTTAAAAATTTGATTACCGTTCTTAACAGTACCACTTCTGAAAACAAGGAAAAGCTTGAAGCAATTCTTGATATTGACAGTGTACTTAAGGCCATTGCCGTCAACACAGTGATGGGCAATTACGATAGTTACAGTGGTTCCAAAGCACATAATTATTATCTTTTATACAGTAACGGCAAATTTTCGTATATCGGCTGGGACTATAATATGTCCATCGGCGGCTTTATGGAGGACAATGGTGCCAGTGTAGACGTTGACCTAAACTCACCTGTTTATAGTGTTGATCTCTCGCAACGGCCTTTGATTGAAAAGCTTCTTGCCATTGACGAGTACAAAGAACGTTACATGAAATATATCAATTCTTTAACAGATTATTTCAGCGATTTTGACGGAATGGTCTCCGATATTGAAGGGGTTATTCAAGCAGATGTTGAAAGTGATCCGTCTGCATTCTATACAAAGGATGAATTTGTAAGTAATCTTACCGTAAGCGATACGGACTTAACCCAGGTAGAAAGCAACCAATTCGGAGGGAAAGGCGGAAATGGATTCGGTAATATGCAAAGACAAGATGGTGATGTTTCTAATACAGCCGATGGCGAGAAATCATATTCATCCTATGGAGATGCCCCTGATATGACTGACGGAAATAGACCGAATTGGTCCTATGGCGATGGTGATGCGCCTGATATGACTAATGATGACGGCAAAAACATGCAACAGCCAAATGGCGGTGGCAATATGATGAGTAAAAATGTTGTATCAATTATAGACTACATCACACAGAGAATAGATAATATCAAGGGACAGTTGTAGGCATCCAAGCGCTTATAAACATTGATCGCCTTTTCATAACAGGAGGCTTAATATACCCCTTACACACAGAAGGAGAGACAAATTACGTGTCTCTCCTTCTGTGTGTAAGGGGTATGTTAAGCCTCAAATATTTTGGTGGTAATCTAACATCAATATCTTTATTTATTAATAAATCCGATATTTTCCGCTAAGGGCTAACATTGCAAATAGGTACAGACAGTTATCATAATAGCGTCTTTCTCCTAGTCTTAGAGGGGTATCCCACAACTTCCTGGCGCATGCTTCCCCGTCAACACCTTTGGCTGCCAGTGATGCTTCACCATTGGTGGCAATAATCGCAACCGGATGCATTGCTTGACCGGGCATAATCCTACCATCCATTTCATAGATACCATCCTGCCATCTCTCCACTGTGTGGCAGAAGAAATATTGTAGCTTGTCAGCCAGTTCACTGTGCCAGTCCTCTGAATTGTCCATATCTTTACAGAACCATTGATAGTCCATAGCGACATTTGCAATCGTTCTATATGCATCAGAATAATAGGTGTCTCTGCGATAACGTCCAAACCGCGACTTGGTTAAAGGATTTCCATCAAATTCAGAACATTCCGGATTTAATCCTGTTACAGAATTACATGCTTTTTTCAGGAAAGCTCTGCTTGCAGCAGCGGCTTCCTTCCAAAATTGTCTATCTGCCTCATCTGCCCATAGAGCAAACAGATCATAAAAATGTGGTAGATGATAGGATGCATCGGTATAATCGCATTCAGCAACAAATTTAATCAGCTTTGTCTTTGGATCCCACATAGGACAGCCTGTACCTGGTTCTTCACCCTTATGGACACAGTCACGTAAGATTGTGCGGGCTTCTTTGGAGTAATTATAGATTTCTTCTCCGTCACCCCATCTGTGGGATGCAAAGAAAAGTGCCATCGCAAAGTATTCCTCACCATCAGGAGCTGCACCCTGCGACAGTCTGGTACCATCGAGCTTACAAGACCAGGCAAAATAACCCTTTTGATCTGTGTCATCGTCATGATACATATACATCTTCGTCCATTTCCAAATTCGGTCAAATTCTTCCTTGTGGTCGAGCTGTACACACATCATCATGCCATAGGACATACCCTCTGAACGAGCATCTGTATTGCCGGTGTCTTCTATATAACCCATATCATCTCCAACCGGATGATAAATTCGCTCTTCTTCACTACCATAGAACATGGTCTGGAACGTCTGCTTCACTCTTGTATTAATCTCTTCCTCTGAGTATCCCAGCTCGCTAAAAACATTGCGATATTCATTACTATAATAAGCTCCCTGTTTCAACATTTTCCTTGGTCTCCTTTTGTAATTGATGTATCAAGCCTGAAAATTACTGTCGTATGCATTAGTACTAATTCTACCAGCTCCCCTGTGACGCCTTTTGTGGCTCACAAATCAGGGGTGTGATTTGCTTTTCATTCACTCTAATTTCTATATTATGATATTTTCATATAATTTAACATGTAGAAACTTATGTTTCTATGTGTAGAAAGTTATCTTTATATCTGTAAAATACTATATTGATACCTGTCGATCACTAGATTCATACTTTTTGAACATTGACAAGCCCAAACATAGGAAAAACTGATCTCTACCATTCAATAGTGACCAGCTTTTCCTCGAATATCATTGCGAATAAACGCATAGCAATGTATCCATACTTATAACTCGCTATAAAATGCCTTGCACCAATTATTCTAGTATCAAAAAATCTCTAAACCTTAATTTCTAAAGGCTTAGAGACTCTTCTAAACAAGGCGACAACCAGATTTGAACTGGTGATCAGGGTGTTGCAGACCAGGAATCATATCATCACAATCCCAGTATTCTCAAGAGCTATAGCAATTTTGTACCCCCATTACACAATTATTTTACGCAAATAGCAAAATTTAAAAGATTTGTCATCATATTAAAAAGTTAATGTCTTAATACTCTTATATGTAAATAATCGCCATTCTAAGCACCTCCATTATAGTTAAACAAATTAAGAATCAACATATTTTCATCTGGCTTAATATATGCAAACTGATTTTCGTATGCACAAATTGATAGTATTGTGCTTTTATCGGGATCATCTGATGCGAATTCATATTTTTCTTTATAGAATGATTTATTCTGTAGACTATAGATATAATAGTGGTTTCTATTATATAAAAGTATTGTATCATCTGTTAATTGATAAGCATTTTTAATATCTTCACCTGCAACAATACCAGGAATCTCATACTCTTTATATCCGTCTTGTTCTTTGATCCATATTTTCCCCGTACTTACCCGTGCTTTTAACAAATAATCCGATGTCACAAAACAAGCGTTTGAGCCATTAATATAAAATACTTTATTTGAGTAGTCCACCAATTTTTCTGATTTTTTATTTTTAAACGAATAGTAGTATATGGATGACTTGCCGGTTTGCTCATTTTGCATTTCTTCTTTATTCATTGTTACTTTCTCATAACAAAATCCATTTTTCCAACCACCTGCGTTTATAGTAAATGTTCCACTATATAAATTATTCTCAATTGTATATGTTGAAGTTTCAATATTAGTTACTTTCTCTGATTCTAAATCAACACATAGTAATTTGCTCAAATATAAGTTTTCATTTTGTTCAACTAGATTAATAACTGCATAATCATCTACTATGCACGTAGTTGGAAAGCCTCTTGAAACGCTTTCATAAACTGTCTTTTTTTCTCCATCAGTCGATATTAATAAAAGCTCGTAGCGGCATATCGTATCGGTCTCCCAATATCCTATTCCTATTATTAAGTTATCTTTATAAATACTCTGGTAAAAAATGTCATAACTATTTTTCACCTTATAAATTGGCATAATCTCTTTACTTTTATTATTTCCTATAGCATATAGCCAATAATCATTATTTTTATATGAAAAATAATAATCGTCATTGTTAAAACCTACTAGACTTGAATATGTATCAAGAATATTTCCTTCTGTATCTATTCTATTAAATACTATTTCTTTTTTCTCCAGTTCTGGTTTTGAAATTGCTTTAAATTCATCGATATCAGGAGTAGATGTGTTTTCTGGCGATGTATTTGAGTCAATTTTAGATGTATTCGGAGATGCATCGGATTGCTCACATCCGCATAACATGACCATTATTAGCAATATTATGGCTACCCTTTTATAGTTCATATCAATCTCCATTCTGCCGCTAAGCTACGGCACAAATATTAATGATAGTTTTGACTGCCTATACTTTCTTGATAAAATAACTTCAAGAAGCCACACTACAAAGCACTGTGAGGTGAGTCATAAAACTATCTTGGATTAAGCAGAATATAAATCATTTTTATTATTGAAGGTTGCTTAACAAACCTGTTATGGCGTCAATGTTCACAAATCATTTATTATCACAAAGCCACTTACAGCCATCAATTATTTGATTCGTGTATTTGTCTTTTGGAAAATGAAATCAACCCTTATACAATTAATAAAAACAGCCCCCCAAAACATTGTTTATATGGTATTGAGGGGCTCAATTACAATTACCAAACGATTGCATGTCTCCAGTGTGCATTATTCACGGTATATACTTCATCAGCCGTACGTATATAAGTTCCATAATAAGTTGGATGAGGATCAGTAACCCACGCAAATTTCGTTGAAGTAGCATCATCATATCCGGAGATACACATATAATGTCCAGAAGTTGTATATAACCAATTAGATGTCGTAGATATTATATCTATTACAACAGGATTACCAATTCTAATATCCAAGCCTACTCGAGGATACCATTCGTCAAAGCTATTGAATGAATAATATACGAACATGTTATTACTTTGATGATTGTTTAAGACACCCGGTATATTTGTCATAGTTGTACCGTCCATTGTTGTTCCAAGCTCGGATGCATATGTCGATTGACTAGACGAAGATCCATTATAATATTGTAGCACCTGTTTTACTGTCGCGGGACCACAATAATACCAATTATCCTGTCAAAACACAGGAACGCTGAGGACACTGCTTACAGATCTTGTTCCGATAGACTTCGTCTGTTTACCTAATTTCTCTTGATCCCTTGCTATGTCTTCTTTACTAGCAACATATGGTACCGCGCCTTCACTTATTGATAAGTCACCATCAACATTGATACTTACGGAAGTATCAGTGGATGCAGCAGATGCAATTAAGTCATTATGGCTAAAACATACCAGCATTGATAGTATTACTTGAGCAAAAATAATTCTCTTTAGTTTCTTCATAGGTTTTGCCTCCTAAATTATCTTATTTTTTAATCTACAAGCTTGCAGAGTTATTGTATCACAAATGGGATATAGCATCAACCATATATTGTAAATTGTAGTATTATTTACAAATTTACTTTGTAAATTTGTAATTTTGTAAAATTATGATAATAATTATCTATGTCATGATTAAATCCTTTGCTAAGCAATAAATATTCTGATACAGTGGTCTATTTGGTTAATCTTGAATCTAAAAAGAAATGTGTGCACCAGATAGAGGAAGTTTGTCCCAATCACTATAAACGCAAGAAGCAGAAAAGGAAACGAGAGGAGGATTTGCATGATATTGAAACCGAGACTGTGCCGAATGAGCTTACCGAATAATGGTTAACGGCGAAGTTCCATTTATTAATTCACCGTCGAACAACAGCTTTCCGAAAACCCAGGAAAGCCATCATAAGAATAGAAACTGTTCACATTGGAAAAAGAGAAGCCACATCACTCACGTGATGCATCTTCTCTTTATCAAGGCGACAACCAGATTTGAACTGGATGTCAAAATCATATCTATAAATTTATAATAAATAATCCACACAGTTCGGATCTGTTTTATACCGCTGCGTAACAGCAGGACACTTATGCTCCATAAATGGGCTCCAAAAACATACCTTACAATTTCTGCACGTAACATATTCCTGATCCTCTATCACAGCTCTTGCCCATTTGGGGTCAGCCAGTAATGCTCTTGCTGAGTCTATCGTATCCGTAAGTTCCTCCTCAATTAGCTGGCATGCGAGATCAGGCTTTAGGATACCGTTGACGACAGAAACGGGTACCCGTCCATTCACATGGGTATGCATCTGCGTTCCATACCAGACGATATGATTGTAGGGAAGGCCTTCCGGATAATTTATCTCCTCAGGTCCGATGCCTCCGGATATCTGTAAGTAATCAGCCCCCGCTGCTATGTAGGTATCAGCGATAGCCCAGGCTTCCTCCACTGTAGGTTCGGCGCCGGGTGTGCGAACAGATACAATAAAATCACTTCCGCAGGCTTCGTGTATGCCTCGTATAATTTCACATCCGAAACGGGTACGATTTTCTAAGCTACCACCATATTCATCCGTTCGTAGATTCACTCTTGAACTGACAAATTGGTTAATCAAATATGCATGACAGGCATGTAACTGAACACCATCATAACCGGCTATTTTTGCTCGTTTGGCTGCATCTATAAATTGATTACGAATTGCTATGATTTCATCATGAGATAACGCTTCAGTCTGATTATCTCGCCATTCTACCACAGATGGGCCCCTTGATGAACCGCACTCAGGATGAGTATTATATCCGGCGTGATGTATTTGTACTAATACGACAGCTCCATGTTTATGACAGGCATCCGAAATACTTCGATGACCTTCGATCTGCGCATCCTCCCATAATCCTAGTTGTGATGGTGCTAGTCGGCCTGAAGGACTGATACAAGTTGCTTCCACTACAATCAACCCGGTACCGCCTTCTGCCCTGTCCTCATAATGTCTGACAAAATAATTATTTGGAATACCGGTGTTATCAGACCATCCGAATTTTACAGTAGGCGCGTAGGTGATTCTATTTTTAACCATTTTTGACCCAATTTTAATCGGTGTATTTATTTTTCTCATATACTAGTCCTTCCCAAATATTAGCCCTCTCCTATATGTGCAGTGCGCTTATGAAATTTCTGCCATAACCTCTCAAGTGTTAATTCCGGCTAAGATAGCTTGTTCTCGTACAAAACCCGCAGCCTGCTTATAACTTTCAAAATCAGGCAGATGTTCTACAAACAGTGTTGTATCCGGACCAAGCGACTCACATAGCTTTGCAACCTTTTGATAATTTATCTTTCCTTTTCCCGGCATTGTCTCATGAATCAGGGTTGTATAAGCATTGTCCATTATTACATCTTTCCCATGAATGCTCTTGATATAAGGCCCCAATTTCGAAAAACATTCCTCTACAAATGCATCACAGAACAGATACCGTTTTGGGCAATTAATCATATTTACAAAGTCCAGATGAACCCCAAATGCTTTTCTATCCACATCATGAATCAATTTCAGATAATCGTCCGGTGAATCCGGTATCATCCAGGGCATTGTTTCAATCGCATAAGAGGTGCGCGTCGGCTTTACAAAATCAATCACCTCCCGGATCGAATCAACGATTAATGCATAGGTGTCTGTTGAATAGTTTTCTTCATAAAAGCCATCCCAGATTGCACCTCTGCTACCCGTAAGGTTTACACAGCAGTTTGCGTTTAGCTCATCTGCCAGCGCTAATTGATTTGTGCAATACTCCACAGCAATCTTGCGCTCTTTATCATCCAAAGCGATTATATTTCTCCATACACCGACTTCACCGATTACCAGATCATGTTCTCTGACACATTTAAGATATGCCTGCTTTTCATCCTCATGTGCCAGGTAATCGATGGGGGCCAAAACAGCCCTATATCCTAATTCTTTTATGAATGGATACCATTCCTCCGGATTCTTATACGGTTTTTCTATCCCCCCGCCAATTCTCATAATCCTAACTCCTTTCACTACTTCCTAAACTATAAGTATCGAAAGCTTTTTCCGGCGTCTTAAATATGCCTTGCCGTTTAAATATATCTCGCTGTTTTCTATATTATCTTGAAAGAAGTCTTCTTATCCCTTCCGCTGCAAGTGCATGATCTTCTTCCCCTGTAAGTCCTGAGACGGTAACCGAACCTATTCTGCCTTGTCCACGTACAATCAATGGGAAGGAACCGCCTTCCGCTTGGTATTCCTTGTCCGTAAGCTCTGTCGCCTTATGAAATGTAGTTCCTTGATCCTTATACATCTCACCGATATACAAAGAACTGTTACCGAATTTCTTCACAACATTTTTCTTAGCATTCACCCAATATAGATTATCACCGGAAGTCCCCTCCATAAAATGTGTGAACAAAGGACATTCATCAAGTTCTATATGAACTGCTATCCCTCTTTTTATTTCTTCTTTTGCAATCTTAATAATCAGTAAACCAAGTTGAAGTGCATCTTCATTACAAAAAGTATCATATTGTAACTCCTCTTCGTCTGCTAATAGTGTACTAAGTGTTGGATTCATCTTTTTGTCACCTTTCTAGTTTAATTTATTTGTGATTATTGTATCTGATTCGTTATTAAGGCTTTCTATATAATAATATGAATCGTATTCTCACTGCGTATCGGAGCCTTTGATTCTTTGTCAATATAGCCAACTGCTGCCGCGGAGCAAATTGTATGTTCTCTTGGTACTCCTAACTCAAAAAGAAAATCACGTACCCCCTGATCATTACGAAGCCAGTGAAGCTGATTGATATAACAACTACCCAGCCCCAGCGAGTTTGCTGATATAAAGATGTTTTCAAGTGCAAGGGAACAATCTGCCATGGCATTTTCATAATTAGGTCGATTTGATGCTATGATGAGGGTAGGCGCTTGGTAATAAAAGTTATAGCCTTCCTTTTGCGAGCTCTTCTTGGCTCCTAACTTACCGGGATAATCATCATCCGGAATCCAGTGTTGAAAGCCCTCTTTCACTAAGTCGTTAAGTTTTAAGAGCTTCACCTTGTCTTGTATGGCAGTGAAGAGCCAGCTCTGGTTGTTGCCACCGCTGGGTGCCCATCTAGCTGTTTCAAGAAGCGTTTCCAGTTGTTCGGGTTCCATCTGTTGCTCCTTAAACATGCGCGTACTTCTGCGCGTGAGAATACAATCAATTACTTCGTTATGAATCAAAACAATTTCTCCCTTCGTAACAAACTCTACTTCTTGCATAATTCTTAATCTTTCATATCACTTTTTCTCGCCGGGCATTTTGTATGATCCGTAAACCACAAACACCTTTTACAACCGTGACACTTATTGATTGGTTCACCGTTTAGCATATGATTAGCAAATTCTGTATCCGCCAGTATGCCTCTGCCGATGCCAATAAAATCCGCATACCCATTCTTAAGTAAATACTGTGCCTGTGCTTCGGTACGAATTTGATTTACCGCAATCACAGGGATATTCACTTCCCTTTTAATAATACCTGCACTGAAGGTCATCTTACTACAGGGAAAGCCCTCCGGGACATCTAATATGGGAGGCTTCATGCCAAAGGATATATTAAGAAGATTAACTCCTGCTTTTTCAAAGGTTTTTGCAGCCTCGATACCATCTCTGCTCTCCGGTTGACTCTCCCCCATACGAACACTCAGCATAAATTTATCCTGTGTATTCTTTCGTATCTCAGGGATAATATCAGTCAATATTCTAGCTCTATTATCAATATCACCTCCGTACTGGTCGGTTCGTCGGTTGTATGAAGCATCAAGAAATTTACATAAGGTGAAGCCATGTGCAAAGTGAAATTCAACGCCGTTAAAACCAAGTTCATCGGCTGTAACCGCCGCCTGCATCATATCCTGTTGCATCTTTGTAATTTCCGTCACACTCATCTCATTTATATCCTGCTCTTTGCAAGCAAGTTGTAATAGAACAGTCACTCCGTATTCATGGCAATTTTCCGCAATTTGTTTTAATACCCCGGTATTCTCCTCTGACCACTTTTCAGTTGAAGTAACAGCTCCAAGGACATCTGTACCTTGAACTATGAGCAGTCCTACACCGCCTTTCGCACATCTTGTGTAATGCTCCAGGTGCTGTTTTCCATAAAAGGATCCGTTATCTCCCCGGAAGGAGAACGTATACAATGGTTCCATTACGATTCTGTTCTTGATTATGTTGCCCCTAATAGTGATAGAATCCTGTAGCTTTACCATTCATCTTACCTCCTAATCTAAACAATATCATACGATAGTTTTTTGTAAATAAACATGTATTAACTTATATTTATAGGTGTAGAAACTTATACTTATGGGAAACTTTCAGAAAGCTTCAATAAGAATAGAATGGTGATCTATCCACAAATAAAGTAGGCTTCACATACTCCCAACAATGCACTGTGTTGGGAGTATGTGAAGCCTATATAAATGCTGAATTCTATAGGATTAATCTTAATGAATGCATGTAAATAAAAGAATCATGCTTGCCTTAGCGTTTTTTGATTTGAAAATATACCTGCATAGGTTCATATCCGATATCCCGAATTCTTCTCAATTGAATTGCAGGATCTTGACTTGCGGTTTTAAAGAAAAAGCGCCAACTTCCCCACTCTCTCTCATTTTCCATTATTATTTCCGAGGCAATATCCTCCTGCTCCACATACAAGATTCTTTCCGATTCACAGATGCCTGCGAGTGCCTCAGGTCCGAAGCGGAAGGCCCCGGTGTTCTCATCATCGGGAAGCGGAATAAAACGTATTCCAATGGGTAAGATAAGGCTTAGTTTGTCCCCTTCCTTCCATACACGCTTTATCTTATAAAATGCAGTATTGTCCATTGTCCTTCCATAAAGTTCATCATTGATATAAATCTTTGCTTCTGACATAATCCAATCAGGTATCCTTAAGTTAAGAGTTATCTCCGTTGGATCAGCGGTGTATACTGCGAAATCATATTTTCTGTAATCCGGCATATTTTCATGAAGCACTGTTGTCTCATTTATTTCATTAAACCCTGCCGTATTAGAAGAGGTCAACATACTTCCACTCAGATTATCCTGATATTGGGTAATCCGAATTTCATTTCCATCGATTACTGTTTTCATCTCAGAGCTAAAATATTGACAAATATAAATTTCATTATTATCCTTGTAATAAATATTTCTATTAAAGGCAGCATTCGCTTGAACCATAGTTCCGTGACAACAGAAAAAGCTGTCGGTTTCCTTACTCCAATCCTTACGTAGTCCCGCCTTCATGGGAAGAAAATATGTCAAAAGGCCTGTTTCCGGGTTGCTATGTTTATTACCGGTTAAGAAATATTCCTGATAATAGGCTTGTGCCATAATACCGTTATAAAGATTATATTCTATATAATGCAGATATGCGGGATCCATGGTATGTCTGAATAAAAACTCTGCTACGCGCATCATATTATAAACGGTACAGTGTTCCTGGTTCTTATCACCCAGGCGTGCCTTTATCTTATTCTTTGGCATCCATACTTCACCGGCCGTCTGCCCTCCGGTTACTAGGCTGCCTCTCTCCGTAACTGCACAGTTCCAGTATGCCACAACTATATCCATCCATCTATCTTCTTTCGTTACCTCATAAGCTCTGGCACAGCCAAGTATTTCAGGAATCGTTGTATTTGCATGCATATTGGTAAGCGGATCTTTTCCATCCAGTAAAGGCTGAAAAAGACGGCTGCGGTAATATCGCTCCAATAATGTTTTATATTTATCATTTCCTGTAATGTGAAGCAACTCCGCCCATACTTCAAGCATCCCGCCTGTTTCAACATCTAAAATCTCATCAAATTTTTCTCTGGAATATTTACTGCTCCAATCAACAAACCAATCGGCGAAATGATCTGCAATCTCAAGAGCCTTTTGACTGTTTGCATATAAATGCATATCCACTAAGCCCATAAATAATTTATGAATATTGTACTGTGGCGCCCAGATACTCTTACCATTAGCAATCCAGTATAGATATTTTTCAGGTACCGGACCAGCCCATTGGCCTCCGTTATCCTTTTGACATTCGTATAATTCATCGATAATGACATCTGCTTTGGCTTTTAATTCCATATCACCGGTCTTATCATAGTGGATTGCTGCGGCTGACAACCAATGGCCCAGAAAATGTCCTCTTAGTTGGCAAACCGGAGACTCCCAGCCATCATGTGCATCTTCCGGAATTCCTCTGCCTGTATATCTACCTGCCTCTAATTTAAAATTAAACAACAGATTATCACTGGTTAATTTCATAAGATACTCTCTGTTTGCTTTTTCTCTTCGTTTCAAATCATTGTCACAGATAAGTACATTTTTTCCTTTTAATTCTTTCATATTAAGCGAACTCCTTTATTCCAAAGTGAAGGAAGCAAGACTTGCACTTCCGTTACCGATATATGTGAAATACAACGCTTGAATACCATCGGGAATTACAATATCCGATGAATAATCTTTCCATACATTTGAAAATCCAACCGTTATTTTACCGAGTGCAGGGCCATTCCAGGTGGTTTTTATTTCAAAATCACCACTACAATATCCACGTACTCTGATCTTAACTATCTTGGCACCTTTACAGTCAAAATACTTGAAGCCGGCTGTGGCAGAAGCCTTCATATTAGCAATATAACCGATTTCTTCATCACCATCTCTTCCATCCTGTGTAATCTTAGGAAATTGATTATTCATCCATGATCCGGTAAAATCAGTATACATTGATTCTTCCTTGCAAAATAAATTGCAGGCCAGATATGCCGGATATTCCCCGTAGCCTTTCAGCGGACCACCATTACCGCCACAAGAGGTCAATTCCACCTGGGGAATTGTTCCGTCCTCCAGAAATTCAATCTGCTCCATACAGCCTTGCCTACTGAAATTGGTCCCGTTTGTGTGTCTATGATAAAAAATGTACCATTTTCCGCATATTTCTACAATACTGCCATGGTTGTTAGCGCCATAATATAGTGGCATCTCAGCAGGCTTGTAGGTATCAATACCAAGATCGCAGTTACTTACAATAACACCCTTGTATTCAAAGCCTTTGGTCGGATGTTTACTGGTGGCATAACATAACTCGTGCATAACAATTGAGGAATAGACAAAATAATAAATATCTCCCCTCTTTCGAATGGAGGGCGCCTCAAAAAATTCATGTCCCTCATAACCGCTACCCTTACTATAGGGTTGACTTGGTGCTACAAATACCGGTTCTTCTATAATCGTGAGCATATCCGGTCCAAGTACAGTTACCATAGCTCCATGTCTTGATTTGTCTCCTCTTGCACAAAAGCCGGTATATAGATATGTCCTATCTCCCTCTGTGAGAACTCCGGGATCAAATTGAGGCTCATCCCCTTCTCTTTCACCCAAAATCGTCCCATCAGAATAATGTACATAGCCACAGAATTCATATTTACCGGCCGGTGTATCACAGACAGTAACCGAAACAATTGAGCGCATACTGTCAACATAGAACAGATAATACCTGCCGTCCGGTCCAATTGTAACATCCGGAGCATAAAGGCAGCTATTGCCATCTTCATTATCTTTAACATCTGTCTTTTTGTAAGTAACGCCTTCATAACGCCAATCAGAAAGGTCCTCCGCCGGTGCGGACCAGCATACATAATCATTTAAACAATATACATACCCGTTAGCACGATCATGAGAGCCATAGACATAGACTCTGTTATTAAAAACATAAGGTTCGCCGTCAGGGATATACTCCCAAGAAGGTAGATATGGATTAAGTCCTTGCTTTTTCATTTGCTTCTCTCCTATTTATGCTTGGTTTTTGCAAACCGATATTTTTGTTACATATAATCTTATCCCAATAATATTAATTATATAAGATTAGCAATGATGAGGCAATGATATATCCTTAGCATAAGATGAACTATCTTTACCGTTTATTGATAACTAATCAAATTTTATTGATCTATCCTCATAATTTGTAGTGTATACTAATTGCAGTTTCTGATACGATCAAAAAGTCTCGAGCATTGTATGGTTACATTATGCGGTACAACCGAGCTCTGGATCTTTTTATTTTTGATACAATCCATCACCTCTTTTATTTCATATACAAATCCATTTTTCGTTTCCTGATCTTTATAATGTTCGCTTAGTTCGTTTCTGGTTGTGTATAGAAATGCTTCCGAAGACATATGCGGCGAGGGAATTATTATTTTACCAAGGTCGCCATAGATAACCATCTTTTCCTCCATTGCACCGACAAAGCTTGTTTGAAAGGAAGCCAGCATATCTGTAAAACGAACACTTATATGGTTCGTAACATCCACTCCGGTGTCTCCAAAAATGGCTGATACCTGCATTTCCTCAATTTTTTGAGAAATCAGATAGGTTGTAAGCTCATATGCATATACTGTAATATCATATGCAACTCCTCCTCCAAGTTCAGCATTAAAATATCGACCCCCCTTATCCTTTGGTGCTAAGAACCCAATTGACACCTCAAGAAATGCCGGTTTACCGATCAATCCTTCCTCCAACCACTGCTTCGCTTTATTCACAGTAGGAAGAAATCTGCTCCACATAGCCTCCATAACAAATACCTTAAGCTTAGCTGCCCTATCAAAAACCGCCTCGGCCTCCACACTGTTCAAAAACATAGCCTTTTCACAGAGAATCGGTATCTTATAATCAAGACAGAGCATACAAAGTTCGTAATGCGCGTTTGGCGTCACCGCAATATAGACGCAATCTGGTCTTTCCTCCACGAGCATCGTTTCATAACTGTCATATACCGACTTAATTCCGTTTTTCTCAGCAAATTCTGATGCACGATTCATTGATTTACTCGAGATCGCGATTACTTCACAGTCTTCCAACAAATTTACCGCATTACAGAAATGATTTGCTATCTTTCCTGCTCCCATGATTGCAAATTTAAATTTATCCATTTATTTTTCTCCATTTTACTGAATTTTAGTATACGTAACTCTTAACCTTTATATTTAAGAGCTCCCGGCTTTCCGGTAATGCCTGTTACTGTAAACGTTATCTCAATTGAATTTACTGTTGTAGTAAAATCACCACAGTTATCGTTATCATCCCAATTATTTTAGTTCCAAGCCTTCCACACCTCCGGCACAAATCCGATCGTCGCTTGCTTTCCGTTTCGCACAATCGGTGTCTTCAGAATCTGTGGATTTTCCAGTATCTTCTCTTCTCGCTCTTCTTCCGCCAGATATTTTATCAGAATGACGATATCCTTACTTTTAGCAGTATCATCTATCATACCGGCAAGGCCGCCAACCGCCTGAGTAACACTCCGGAGCTCACCCTTACTCATTCCCTTAGTAATTAGATCAATTGTTTGGTACTTGATGCCACGTTCTTTAAAATACCTCTCGGCCTTTTTCGTATCAAAGCATTTACTTTTTCCAAATATTTGTATATTCATATTAATCCAATATGCCTTCCCTTCGAATAAGTTTGGTCCGAGAATTACGCAGGCGTAAACTTTTGCTCAACACCTAAATATAAGAGTGAATTTCCAATGCAATACATTCTTACTGTCACTGTTTCAATACTAATCTATATACAGCAAATCTCTCAACATAGGATGAACCGTCGAATAGCCATAACCGCAACCTCTTACATGCTGTGCATACGCCAGTGAAATATGATTGATAGGATCCATAATGACTAAAGCTCCTGCCGCACCATCCCAGCCAAATATACCAACCGGCGCCTTTGCACCACACTTTTCCGGTTCCATAAGCATCTGAACCCCGCAACCATACCCATATCCCACTCTACCCATATTTTTAGCAAGCTCATCCCTTTGGACTTCGCCAAGCATATTGGTTCTCATAAGATCAATCGTATCTTCCTTCAAGATACGTATACCCTTTGCGCTTACCCCACCACATGCCAGCGTATCCGCAAATTTACCATAATCCTCTACACAACTAATCAGTCCTGCGCCACCACTCTCATAACTTTCCGATAATTGATAGCAGCATGACATCTCCATCTCGCTCGCTACATGTTTTTCATCATCGTACGTATACTGCGTAGCCAATCGCTCATTCTCATTCATCGGCTTAGCAAAAAAAGTATCTTTCATTTCTAATGGTTTGAAGATATTCTCCGAGAAATACTCTCCCAAGCTCATCCCGGAAACCACTTCAATGATGGCACCTACAACATCATGGCTTAAGCTGTATTCAAAATGTTCCCCCGGTTCAAATTTAAGTGGTGTTTCAATTAAGGAATTTACCAATTCCTGTGTTGATGCCTGTTGTCCTTTTTCTCTTAGTACTCGTAAAATGCCGGGGCGCTCCAAATCATAATTAAGCCCGGACTGCATGGAAAGTAAATGCCTCACCAGCAACACTTTTTGTGCGGACACTACCTGATTTTCCTCCTGTACTTTCAGATTTGAATATGCAGGCAGATAATCCGATACCGGTTTATCTAAATCCAACTTATTCTTTTCCGCAAGCTGTAAAGCTGCCGTCATTGTTATCAACTTTGTTGCGGAAAACATCAGATATAATTCATTTCCCTTCATTCTCTTTGTTTTCGCACTGTCCGCGAAACCATTAAAATGGCGATAAACCAGTTCGTGATCTTTATAAATCATACAATCTATGGAAGGTATTCCTTCCGCCTCCAGTGAATTTAAATAGTTCGTAATTTTCTCAAAATTCATATTCATCCTCCATCAGCCGCCTTGCGGCATATATGTATACATCTTAAATGTATTATATCAACTACCCCTTCAATAATCAATGTTCTTACTTATACTACTGAAAGGTCTATCATCCGTAATCACACAAATATTATGTAGAGAAATTATTACTATAAGTAACTACAATTATTACTATATTTCTTCTACTGTGATTACGTTATAATTTTTCTATCAATTAATATTGGGGGAATATTGTATGAAAAGAGATAAGAATAGAGTTATAACGTATCTACTTATGCTTGTTTTGCTGGTGCTTACACTGGCAGGCTGCAAGGGTAAGGACAAAGAAACCGATAGCATCGCCATATCGGTTACACCAGTAGTAACCGAGGCCCCAGCTCCCACAACAGTCCCTAACATGCGTAAGGATCTTACTTCCCTTGAGCTGGTTAAGCTCATGGGTAACGGCATTAATCTTGGCAACACAATGGAAGCATACGGACACAAGGAATTGGGCACCACCGCTGATGTTTCTTCTTATGAAACCTTCTGGGGTCAGCCTGTCACCACGCAAGCAATGATTGATAGTATGAAGGCTGCCGGATTCGATTCTCTTAGAATCCCGATTGCCTGGACCAATACGATGAATTATGAAAATGGCGATTACACCATCCGGAAAGATTTTCTCGACCGTGTTGAAGAAATCGTCAACTACGCACTGAAAGATGACATGTACGTCATCATCAATGACCATTGGGACGGTGGCTGGTGGGGTATGTTCGGCTCCGCTACGCCGGCGACACAAGACGCCGCAATGGAACTGTATACCTCCATGTGGACTCAGATAGCTGATAGATTCAAAGACTATTCTGATTACCTTATCTTTGAAGGCGGAAATGAAGAGCTTGGTGACAGATTTAACGATAAAGATGTCGCAGCTGATTCGGGCACACTTTCTTTGGATGAGTGCTATCAAATGAACACTAAAGTCAATCAAGCTTTTGTTGACACAATCAGAGGCACCGGTGGCGACAATGCACAGCGTTTCCTATTGATTCCCGGTTTTAGCACCGACTTTACAAAAACCTGTGATGACCGTTTCGTGATGCCGACTGACACAGCGAAAGACAAGCTGCTTCTTTCTGTTCACTTCTATACTCCATGGGGCTACTGTGGCAACTCGAGCCTTTCCACATGGGGTTCTGTAGATAATTACAACGAGCAGAATGACCTCATGGCCATGATGGCAAAGTTCACTGATCAAGGCTATGGTATAGTCATAGGTGAATATACCGTTTGGCTTAAAGATGACGGTACTGTCAAAGACAATACCTGTGACTTTTTTAATAATTTTCTTAACAACTGTGACAAGTATGGCTACTGCCCTATGCTCTGGGACTGCAGCAATCTCTTTATAAGAAAAGATCTCGGGTTTTTTGATAAAGATGTAGCAGCGGTTTTCAAAAACCATAGTTTAGCTGCACAGTCATCTATGACAAACGATGAAGTTGTAGCGGCCGCAACAGCCGCAATGGATGCAGCACTAGTAGGTGCTTCTGCCTTCGTTGAAGATACTGCTATAGCGAATGCGGATGATAAGGCAATTGCGTGGATTATGTTCAATAGCGGTGATTGGGGCATATCTTATAGTGTAGGAGACAAATATGATCCTACATCCAAGACAGACGGCCTAGTTACGACAGATGTTGAAATCACCGGCGCGGGGACCTATACTGTAAGCCTTGACTTCACCGGAACCAGTGGCGGCTTCGCAAACGGCACCGCGTTCTCCGCTCTTGGCATTTCCAATGGCGAACTCCTCTATCCGGGCTATATTATCGACATCA
>WSSedL1CaDRAFT_10000780_pt1 | contig 21145 bp, 17 predicted proteins | sample WetSurSL1Cattail_FD_9464 | JGI IMG/M metagenome (IMG submission 9464)
AAAACCGGAATACCTGTGATTTCTTTATATGGAAAAAAACTTAAACCCACACCAGCCGATTTGCAGGGTATTGACTTTGTCATTTATGATATTCAGGATGTAGGAGTGCGTTACTATACCTACATCAGCACCCTTACATATGTGATGGAAGCTTGTGCTGAAAATTTTGTCACCTTGTTTATTTTGGATCGGCCAAATCCCAATGGATTTTATGTGGATGGCCCCATTCTGGAGCCCAAGTGCAAATCATTTGTGGGGATGCATCCCATTCCATTGGTTTACGGAATGACTGTTGGCGAACTGGCGACCATGATTAATGAAGAAGGATGGTTATCCCATAAGTTAAAGTGCAGCATTGGATTAATCCCCTGCCATAATTATTCTCATAAAACAAGGTATGCACTCCCGGTTAATCCGTCACCTAACCTTCAAAATATGAGAGCTGTATATTTGTATCCATCCCTGGGTCTGTTCGAAGGGACTGCTATAAATGTCGGACGGGGAACCGATTTTCCGTTTCAGGTATTCGGACATCCCAAGTACGCAGATACCTTATTTAGTTACATACCCAAATGTGCAGGAAAAGTTGCCAATAACCCACCACATTGTAACAAGACTTGCTATGGAATTGATCTTCGAAACGTTTCGGAGGATTCATTAATGCAAACCACACAACTTAACATTAATTATTTGAAATATGCCTATGATCATTTCCCGGAAAAAGATAAATTTTTCAATTCTTTCTTTGAAAACCTTTCTGGTTCTCCTTCATTAAAGCAACAGATCATTTTAGGAAAGGACGTGGATATCATTCGTAAGTCGTGGCAACCAGCATTGATCAAATTTAAGGAGATCAGAAAGAAATACCTGATTTATGAAGATTTTGAATGATGTAAATCAGGAAGGTTTTATTTCAAATATCCGGATTAGTTTATCATATGTTAAATCCGATTTATTAACATAATAACGAGCTCCTGCCTCAATCATCTCCCGCATAATTTCAAATTCCTGATGAAAGGAAACTGCTATGATAATAAACCCTTTATGTTCATCGATTGCGCGCTTTGTAGCCATTATGCCATTCATGTTTGGCATTGTTACATCCATGAAAACATAATGGTATGCGTAGGATTTAATGTTATTTAGCGCTTCTTCTCCGTTATAAGCATAATCCAACCTTCCTATTGTATCTCCAAGAACACTTACTACCAAGTGATTAAAAGCATTTAAGAAGGTTTGATTGTCATCAACTAATAGGATATTAACCTTATTCATGGGTTTATTTCATTTTTAAAACGTAACGTATTATTGATTATCAGAATACTTCTTTAGTTCCAAATCACAAAAACACGTTCTAATAATTAATAATATACGAATGAAAAGTTACAATTTTTTTTTGAAAAATCTAAATATTTACCAAATGTATTCATTTATTGATTTCCACGGATAGTTCAAACAAAAATCCCGCTCCTGGAATGCTATCAAAACGATGTTGCCCGTTAATTGCCTTAACACGACTAACAATGTTGAGTAAACCTATGCCGTGATGTTTAAAATCTGTATGTTTGTCCAACTTGAAACCAATGCCATTATCCTCGTAAATAAGTTTTAGCAAAAGATGTTCGAGGGTTATATCAATTTTTATATTTCTCGCCTTGGCATATTTTAAGGTATTGTTAATCAACTCCTTAATAATACGGTAAAAAGTCGCCTCAATATTAGAATCAAACCGGTTATTTTCTATGTTATTATTGAATTCAATGTTGATTAGGTCTTTTTTTGATGATATAAAATCCTTCAATGCCATTACCATCCCATAATTTGATAATAATTGAGGACTAAGGTTATTGGATATTTCACGAACCGCAATAATGGTATCTTTAACAATTTTATCCATGCACAGGAGTATTTCTTCTCTATTTGCGCAATCCTCTCTCGAAACCATAGAAAGATACATGTTTAAACTTGACAATAAGGGACCAACATCATCATGAAGATTCCCTGCAAGAGAATTACGCTCTTTTTCTTCGGTTTCAATAATTACATCAAAGATCCTTTTTTCAAATTGTTTTCGCTCTGTAATATCCTGTACTGTTCCAATTTGTGCAATAATGTTTCCATCCACATCTTTTTCCCAATCCAAAATCAGTAATAAATTTCGCTTGGAACTATCGTGACAAATAATACTATATTCCGTTATTACTTGCTCACCTGTCTTACTGGCATACATTTTAAGTTTTCTGGTTCTTTGCCAATCCCCTTCCACCATTATTCCACTATGTTCTTTATCTGAAGGAGGTTGTATGTTAGGGTCGCGCTGATAAATTAAGTACAATTCTTTAGACCATGATAATTCACCGGATTGGAGATGATAACGGTAATACCCGGTTTTGGTTATGTTATGTGCCAGTTCAAGCAAAGTGTTGGTGAGCTGCAATTGCCGTAATGACTCTTTTTGATTGGTAATATCAGTATGGGTACCTACCATTCGTAATGGATGATTCTTATCATCACGTGCTGTTACGCGTCCTCTGTCCAGCATCCAACGCCATTCACCCTGTTTGGTTCTCATTCTGTATTCTGCAGAAAAAATTTGGGTTCTGCCCAACAAGTGGCTTTTCAATTCTTTTTCAGTATTTTCAATATCCAGCACGTGAATTAGTTTTTTCCATGTTTCATAACTTTTATCAAATTCATTTACATCATAACCAAGCATCAGATAATATCGAGGACTAAGAAATATTTGATTTGTAACGATGCTATAATCATACAATGCGTCGTTCACACTTTCCAGAGCAAGGTTATAACGTTCTTCACTTTTGTATAGTTTATCATTGATATTTTCCAGGTTTTTATAAATCGCATTGGAAACCGTAAGAATGATGCTTCCGAAACCCAAAAAAGTAACAATGCTGCTAATCCAATTTAAACCTGAATATGCAAATACATAGAAATCAAAATTAAATTGTATCCATTTCTTATAAACAAGGAAGGCTAAAACAGTGAGCAGTAGTGCTTCTAAAATGAATAGAATGTAGCTCTGTTTGTAACCCAAAAGAAAGGATGTAAGAATAACATCAAGTATGATGATAAATGCACCCATGCCCATCAATCCCCAGGTAAATAAGGAAATAGCTCCAAGTATAAAAAATATGATGATAAGAATGGTAGTTATAAAATTATAAGAAAGATATTTGCGAAATAAATATAATAGGATAAAAGTAGCAGCTATACAAACTTGAAAAACAAACAATGGCTTCCATCCAAACAGATAAACCCGATAAACAGATAAAAATCCAATGGGAAGTGCAATCAGGGAAATTATTAGTAGCAGCCTGTTTAATAGTTTTTCCCTAAATAATTTAGTCAATGTTTGAGGATTCGGATCCATCAAAGTTATGATTTAGCTTGTTTATACTAAGTTAGTAATTTATAAACAGTTCTGCAAGATAAATGGAAATAGATTTTGTATTTCGTCAATCATCAGGGATGTAAGAATGTTTAAACGATTATTTATCTTCGCTTAAATAAATAATACTACATTACCATGTTCAATAAAAATACTTCTTTGGCGCTAATGGTAACCCGTGATGGCTTGGGTGAAGCACCTGCCGAACTTCAAAAAATATTAATAAAAAATTATTTTTCGCTGTTGGTTATGGAAAAATTGACGCCGAATTTTATCTGTTGCTACAGCAATGGAGTGAAACTTACCTGCAAAGGTAGTCCCATTATAGAAGAGCTAAAGTCTCTTGAAAATAGAGGAACCAAAATCATTATCTGCAAAACCTGCCTAAGCTATTTTAATATTGAAGATCAAATTGAAACAGGGATGGTTGGCACAATGCACGATATCGTTGATATTCAGTTTAATGCAGGAAAGGTAATAACTATTTAGCACTAAGTTTAATCATTTAAACTTAGTGCCTTTTCATTGAAAATTCACTCATGATCAAATTGTTCTCCCTGGATAGATCTTTAAAGCCTCGCTCAGGCACTTCATCGCATTTTTGAGGTCGTCGATATTGATCACATAAGCCAGACGAACCTCATTTTTGCCATAGCCTTCGGTTGAGTAAAATCCGGAGGCTGGCGCCACCATTACAGTTTGGTTTTCAAAGCTAAAGTCGCTTAACAACCATTGTGCAAATATTTCGGCGTCATCAACCGGCAATTTGGCAATGACATAAAAGGCACCCTGTGGCTTTGGGCAAGTTACTCCCGGCATTTTGTTCATTGCTTCAACCAAAAAATTTCTGCGACGGGTATATTCTTCCTGTATACCGGTATAATAATCATCTGTTGAATCGAGTGCGGCCTCAGCAGCAAGCTGCCCTAACACAGGCGGGCAAAGTCGTTGCTGCCCGAATTTCAAAGCAGTTGCAATCACATCTTTGTTTTTGGAAACCAGAGCGCCTACCCTGATTCCGCAAGCACTGAAACGTTTCGACATGGAATCGATCAACACCACATGATCTTCAATACCTTTCAGGTTCATAGCCGAAAAATGCTTTTGGCCGTCATAACAAAACTCCCGATAGACCTCATCGGAAAACAGAAACAAATCATATTTCTTAACAATATCGCGGAGTGTATCAAGTTCTTTTTTAGAATACAGGTAACCAGTGGGGTTATTGGGATTACAAATAATAATGGACTTTGTACTAGGCGTAATCAATTTTTCAAACTCTTCGATATTGGGAAGTGCAAATCCATTTTCAATGGTTGATGTAACAGGAACAATGCGCAATCCGGCTGTAAGAGAGAATCCATAATAATTAGCATAGAATGGCTCAGGAACAATGGCTTCTTCATCAGTATTCATACAACTCATCATGCCAAATAACAAAGCTTCAGACCCTCCTGTAGTTACTAAAATATCGGATGCGTCAACTTCAATACCAACACGATGGTAGTATTTAGCCATTTTCTTTCGTAATGTTTCATCACCCGCTGAATGACCATATTGAATGGTGGTTATACCAATATTCTTCATGGCATCGATAGCAAGTGTTGGAGTTGGCAAATCGGGATTGCCAATATTCAGATGATACACTTTCACTCCTTTACGTTTTGCTTCTTCAGCGTATGGTACCAGCTTACGTATTGGAGAAGCTGGCATTTGTCTTCCTTTTTCCGAAATTTGTGGCATTGGTCTTTACATTAAAAAATGATATCCATCTGAAATAATATTTATCAAAATTGCAACATAAGAAACAGAATATACAGCCTGTCATTTACTTTCACGCCAAATACGCCGCGAGAGCACTCTTATTTTTTGCAATTTGTATGATAAACGTCATTTCAGATGGATACATTAAATATTACACGAAATTGATTTTTGTGATCTGGGAACTTATCCCAATAGCTAACTTTACTTAGGTGCAGGAGCAGTTGTTGCTTCCTTTACGACTTCAGCTTCAACAGTACCTTTAAAAGTCAAAACCACTGTTGCTGTTTTAGCATTGGAATATACAGTTACATTTTTTTGAAAAGGTCCCGCAATTTTAGTGTTATAGGTAACCTTAACAACTCCCGATTTATTCTTTTTAACTGGCTCTTTAGTCCAATCCACACCTGTGCATCCACATTGTTTTTGCACATCTTTAATTACCAAAGGTTCTTTACCGGTATTTTTAAAGTTGAACTCGAATGTTCCATTACTCGCGTAAGGAATAGTTCCAAAATCATATACCATTTTATCAAAAACAATCTCTGGCGCGTCTTTTTTCACTGTAGTGTCAGTTTGCGCAAACAGACTAATCGAAGACAAACAAATTACAACAAAGACAATAATTTTTTTCATGATCAACAAAATTAAAAGTGGTACAAAATTAAATTTTTATTTATACAAATATCTTTTGCAATAATATTTCTGTTCTTTTTTTTAATTACGCAAGATACTGAAAAATATTAGCGCTTATTTCGCAAAGCCATAAAAGTTTGTGTAGAAATTTATATTTTTACGGCTCTTTTCATTAAAAATAGCAACCATGGAAATGCCTTCCAAATATGATCCTAAGCTTACCGAAGATAAATGGTATAAGTACTGGCTTGAAAACAAGTTTTTCCGGTCTGTGCCTGACCAACGTCCCCCCTACACCATCGTTATTCCACCCCCAAACGTCACAGGAGTGCTGCATATGGGGCACATGCTTAACAATACCATTCAGGATGTTCTGGTTCGTCGCGCCCGCATGCAGGGAAAAAATGCCTGCTGGGTACCGGGAACCGATCATGCATCTATTGCGACCGAAGCAAAGGTAGTTGGTAAACTTGCGAGCGAAGGAATTAAGAAAACGGATCTGTCTCGAGAGGAATTCCTCAAACATGCATGGGAATGGACCCATAAGCATGGAGGTATCATCCTGGAACAATTAAAGAAACTCGGAGCTTCATGCGACTGGGATCGTACTTGTTTTACCATGGACAAGGAACGATCTGAGAGCGTTATTCAGGTTTTTGTTGATTTATTTAAGAAAGGCTTAATATATAGAGGTGTGCGAATGGTGAACTGGGATCCTCAGGCACTAACCGCCATCTCGGATGAAGAAGTAATTTATAAAGAAGTTTCCAGTAAACTTTATTATGTTCGCTATCAAATTGTTGATAGTGATAAGTATGTAGTTATTGCAACCACCCGTCCGGAAACTATTTTGGGTGATACTGCTGTGTGTGTTAATCCTGAAGATGAACGTTACCACTACCTGAAAGGAAAAAAAGTGTACGTCCCCTTGATTAAGCGTGCCGTGCCGGTTATTTTTGATGAATATGTAGATCGCGAGTTTGGAACAGGTGTTTTAAAAATCACACCTGCCCATGATATCAACGACTACACGATAGGACAAAAGCACAACCTCGAAACCATTGATATCTTTAACGATAATGGTACCTTAAATGACAAAGCCATTCTCTTTGTTGGCGAGGATCGTTTTGTGGTACGTGATAAAATTGTTGAAAAACTAAGTGCAGAAAAACACATCGAAAAAATTGAAAATTACACTAACAAGGTTGGTTTCTCTGAACGTACAGACGCTGTTATAGAGCCCAAACTTTCCATGCAGTGGTTCCTCACCATGAAGGATCTCTCACAGCCTGCACTTGAAAACGTAATGAACGATCAAATAAAGCTCTATCCGGCGAAATTTAAAAACACCTATCGTCACTGGATGGAGAATGTTAAGGATTGGTGTATATCCCGTCAGCTTTGGTGGGGCCATCGTATTCCTGCATATTACATTAACAATACCAACGATTATGTAGTTGCCGAAAATGACGATGAAGCATTAAAACTTGCCATACAGAAAACAGGTAATCCTGGTCTTACCATGGTCAATCTAAAGCAGGATGAAGATGTTCTCGATACCTGGTGCTCCTCATGGCTATGGCCAATTTCTGTATTCGACGGAATTCGCAATCCTGATAATGCTGATATCAAATACTATTATCCCACGGATGATTTGGTAACAGCTCCTGAAATTTTATTCTTCTGGGTTGCCCGTATGATTATTGCAGGTTATGAATATCGAAAAGACAAACCTTTTAAAAATGTTTATCTGACAGGTATTGTGCGCGATAAGCAAGGAAGGAAAATGTCGAAACAGCTGGGCAACTCTCCCGACCCAATCATGCTCATGAATCAATATGGAGCTGATGGTGTACGCGTAGGTATGTTACTATGCTCACCGGCTGGTAATGATCTTCCCTTTGACGAAAGCCTTACGGAACAAGGCCGTAATTTTGGGAATAAGATATGGAACGCATTCCGCCTTGTAAAATCATGGGAAGTGGATAGTGCCATACCTCAACCCGAAGCATCTGCAAAGGCTGTGGAATGGTTCAACAGTATCCTCAACAAAACCATCGAAGAACTCGACGATCAATTTATTAAATTTCGTATCTCCGAAGCCCTGATGTCAGTTTACAAATTATTTTGGGATGAATTCTCCTCATGGTATCTCGAAATAATTAAGCCTGCCTACCAGCAAAAAATAGATTCAAAAACATTAGATATTACTTTAGAATTCTTTGATAAATTGGTGAAACTTTTGCATCCGTTTATGCCTTTCATTACCGAAGAAATATGGCATCACATAGCTGAGCGTAAGGATGGTGAAAGTGTTATGATTGAAGGACTTCCTAATTCTAATACTGAAAAAATTAATCTTCGACTTTTTGATTTGTTTGAAGAAGTAAAGAATGTTGTAGCTTTTATTAGAAATACAAGAAATGAAAATAAAATAAGTCCTAAAGATCCGATATCATTGTGGATAAAAAATGATTTGGATGGGTATGATTACTTTGATTGTGTAATTAAAAAACTTGCCAATACTGATGAAATTGAGAGGAAAGTACCTGAAAATGTAGGAAGAGTAGCAACTTATATTACAAATTCTGCTGAATATTATATACCATTAGGAGATTACATCAATATTGAAGAAGAGATACAAAAGCTTGAGGATGAATTAAAATACACTAAGGGGTTTCTTGATTCTGTAAATAAAAAACTTAAGAATGAGAAATTTATGGCAGGTGCTCCACCACAAGTTGTTCAAAATGAATTAAAGAAAAAAGATGATAGCGAATCCAAAATCAAAGCATTGGAAGAGCAATTAAAGATATTAAATTTTTAATGTACTAAGAATAAGAACTGTACTGATTTATTTCTGTCCGGTTTTTATTCTTAATCCTCTTTTAGTAAGAACAGAAAAATTATTTTCCAACATGTTGAAATGTTGTTCAATCGTTTTTAATACGAATTTAATGCGTTCCATTCTTGAAATATCGCTTAACCGAATTAACATAATTCCTCTATGTTCGAGCTTTAAGCGATATGCCAATTCTCCAAAATCTTTATCTTCGGTAATCAGCAAACATTGTTTACTTTTCGCAATCTCTAAAACTTCTGCATCCTTAATCCCCGAAAAATCTTCATAAATTGAAACAACATCAATTCCCTTTCGTCTCAATTCAATGATTACTCCAAAGTCTACACTTTCATCTGCTACAATAGTCATTTTAAGAAGCCTTCGAATATATAATTTCGTTTTTTATGGCATCTGCAGCAAACAAAAGACATGCCGCTATATCATCTTTTGTTATTTTAGGATAGGCTTCCACCAAATCCTCCATAGTATCGCCGGTTGCAAGCTTTTCAAGGATTATGTCTACCGGAATTCGAGTGTTAATGATTACAGGTTTACCGAACAATTTTTCCGGATTTGATTCTATATGTAAGGTCCAATCAATCATATTTTTTAGTTTCAAAGTTACGATTTATCAAATTAATTGCAAAATAGCCTTCATCTGTTTTATAAAATCGAAATACTTTTTCTACAGTTTAATCCTCAAAACGAAAACTTTAATTTTATAACCATATTTACTCATAACTTCGTTAAGGTAGTATAAATACCACCCTATAAATACCACCCTAAATTACGATTAAGAGCCCATTTTTTACAAGATGCTTTACCTTACATTTGTAGTAGAGTCAAATCATTTAGGGTAATGGGCCGTATTATAGACAAACTTAAAGAAGACATCCGCTTTGAAGAAGGATTGAGCGCTTGCATTAATTGCGGAACATGCACTGCTATTTGCCCTGCTGCCGAATTTTATAACTACGACCCCCGACAATTGGTTGTGGACGTCCAAAGCAACAATGAAGAAAAAATTATAGAACTCCTAAAAAGCGAAACTATCTGGTATTGCGGTGAGTGTATGAGTTGTAAGACCCGTTGCCCAAGAAGCAATACCCCTGGCCTCGTTGTAATGGCACTGCGGTCCCTTTCGCAAGAACTCGGATATTTTACCGAGTCCGAAAAAGGCAGGCAGCAATTAGTATTAAAACGCACAGTTGGCGAATGGTCTCTCAAATATGGTTACTGTATGTATCCCGAATCCATCACTACCAATAACTTTCCCGAACAAGGTCCTGTGTGGGATTGGGAGCACGCCAACCTGCACGATGTAATGGGAAGATTAGGGGCTAATTATCAGGGCCAAGGGGAAGGCGCTCTTCGGCAAATACCTCAAGATGCCCTTGACGAATTAAAGAATATATTTGAAGTCACCGGAGGCTTAAGCCGCTTTGAAAATATAGAAAAATGCTCCCGAAAGAAAGCCAAAGAACTCGGTATGCAGTTTGATGAAACACATGATAACGAATATTTTGATCATATTTTTATGACCAATAACGGCCAGCACCAAAAGGATTAATAACATGAAAATTGCGGGGAAACAACTCCTTTGGGGAGAATATCAAAAGGAAATAGCTACGGACAAATACTTCTACGCCCGAAGTTGCATCCGGCAGAACTTTTTCCCTGCTTCGGAATATACCTTTTTGAAGATACTGCGCGAAGAGCTGGGAAAGGATATATACGAAGATCCACGCCATACTACATGCACTGGTATTGTCTACCATACAGATCTCGTCCGTATCGAAACTACCATGACTGTAATAGCCCGGCAATTTGCACTGATGACAGAATCGGGTTATAAAAATTATGTAGCTTCCTGCATTACGTCTTTTGGGCTTTACAATGAAATCCTCGATTTGTGGGAACACCACCCTGCAATGGAACAAAAGGCTAAAGAGTTGTTGTGGAAAGCTACCAAACGTGAATTCGAAAAACCCCTGAATATTGCTCATGCAAGTGATATTATTTACAAATTTCGTAATGAAATAGCTGCACGAGGAAAATTTCGATTGATAAACAAAGATACAGGAAAGCCTTTGAGGGGTGTTGAACACATTGGCTGCCACTACTCCAGGATGTTTCCTCATAAAGGCGTAGGCGGGGCAGAATATCCATATGTTCTTGCAGGAATGATTGAAGCATTCGGAGGTGAAGTGATTGACTATCCGGAACGCAGACACTGCTGTGGATTCGGTTTCAGACAATATATAGTTAAAGCCAACCGTGGTTTTTCGGTTGCCAGTTCAAAGAAAAAATTTGAATCCATGGCTCCTTACAAACCCGATTTTATCCTGACTAACTGTCCCGGGTGTCCATATTTTCTCGATCGCTGGCAATATGCCATCAGCGAATTAGAAGGTGTTACCTATGGTGAAAAAGGCCATGGTATTCCAGTACTTACATATGAAGAATTAGCAGGGTTAATCCTGGGTTACAATCCCTGGGATTTAGGATTACAAGTGCACCAGGTTGCAATGGAACCCTTACTTGAAAAGATAGGTATACCATTCGACCCTGCAAAAAAATACCTTGGAATCGATGACAAGTTCCTTGGAAAACCCGAAAACCCATCATTACTAAAAGTATATTGATTACTGACTATTGATATTTTGCAATTTTATGAAACACATTTTAGTCATTGGCGGAGGAGTAGCAGGTTTAGAGGCTTCAATAAGGCTCTCAGAACTTGGCTTTTCTGTTTCCATAATTGAACAGGCCGATAAACTTGGCGGTAAACTCAACCGATGGGACAGGCTTTTTCCCAATAGTCTTCCTGCTAAAGACTTACTACAAGAATTAGAATCACGCTTAAATAGCAACATCCAAGCCCACCTTAATGCACAAATATCTGCAATTCAAAAAAATAAAAATGAATTTGAAGTAACAATTACAGGTGGTCTTCACTTATCAGTCGACGCAGTGCTTGTAACTACAGGGTTTGAGGTATTCGACGCAAATAAAAAAGAAGAATACGGCTACGGAATTTACGATAATGTAATTACCTCGGCAGAGCTTGAAGAAACACTTCGTAACGGAGGTGAGCTGCTCACGATTGATGGAAAGAAACCCAATCGCATTGGTATCATCCATTGTGTTGGCTCCCGGGATGAAAAAGCCGGAAATACTTACTGTTCCCAAGTATGTTGTATCACAGCTGTAAAACAAGCCATTGAAATCAGAGAACAACTTCCTGAATCAGAAATTTTTTGTTTCTATATGGATCTTCGGATGTTTGGTAGACATTTCGAAAATATTTATAAGGATGCGCAAATAAAGCATGAAGTACAATTCATTCGTGGCCGTTTATCCGAGGCTTTTGAAAATTCTGATGGCTCACTAATGCTCAAAGTGGAGGATACTTTATTGGGAAAGCCTCTTAAAATGAATGTCGATATGGTTATTTTAATGGTAGGGATGGTTCCTTCCGCTAATAGCAATCACATTAAGAATATATTGAAATTGAAAACCGCAGCAGATGATGGTTTTTTCAGTCCTGCCGACAAACACTATGAATCATTAAAAACTGATATGCCGGGAATATTCATTGCGGGTGCGTGTAGCGGACCAAAAACAATGGAAAATACAATTAATGAAGCACGTGCAGTTTCGATACAGATTGCTGAATATTTAAAGTCCAATAAACACCACAGCATAACTCAGATATTGGAAACAGTGAAATTATGAAAGACTTCGGTTATACCATTAATCGGGACAGGCAGATCGATTATGACGCATTGCCAAGAGATGTCTACCATCAATTAAAAAAGATGGAGCCATCTGTCAATGCATGTATTAGTTGTGGCACTTGTGCTGCAACTTGCACTGCGGGACAGTTTACCGACTTCAGTCTTCGGAGATACATCCTGTTGCTCCGCCGTGGTGATAATTCGGAAGTAATTAAAAATATTGATAAATGCATGCTCTGTGGCAAATGCATGTTAGCATGCCCCATGGGTGTTAACACCCGCAATGTAATTCAAAGTATACAGCTAATTATTAACAAGTTATAAGGTTTCTAACCTTTAAACAAACTGTTTATGCATAAATTCGATCCATTTGTATTGCCCTTCACGCTAGGCTTAATTTTCCTTGCGGGATGTTTGGCAACAAAATACTTCACCTGGGTAAAAAATTTGCCTGGTGAAGAGAAAACAAAAATAAAAAAAGGGATTTTTACACTTAAATCCCTTAAGGCATTGCAAGAAGTATTCTCCGAAAGTTTGCTTCACCGTAAAATATTTAAAGTAAATCCATTGCTGGGATATATGCATGCAAGTCTTGCATTTGGATGGTTCTTACTAATTGCTGCCGGAAATGTCGAGAGTCGTTTCTTTTATCATGGTCACTCCAGTCCTCCTTATATACCTATTTTCTTCAGGTTTTTTCAGCCTCATCCTACTAACTTCCGTTACGAAGGGCTTTTTTCATTCATTATGGATCTGTTATTGCTTATAATCTTAACAGGAGTTGCGCTGGCATGGTTTAAACGCCTTTATTCCAAGTATTTCGGAATGAAAAAAACAACAGTTCTGCTTTTGGGCGATCGTTTAGCATTATCTTCGCTATGGGTGATTTTTCCCTTGCGATTTTTGGCCGAAAGTTTTACGTCTGCAAGTTATGGTGGCGGGCATTTTTTAACATCCAACGCCGGAGCATTCCTGGGAAGCTTTTTGCCAGCCCAACAACTTGTTTACCCTACATGGTGGGCTTATTCATTGGCATTGGGCATTTTCTTCGCAGCACTGCCTTTTTCACGTTACATGCATATCCCAACTGAAGTATTGTTGATTTTCCTCAGAAGATATGGTGTGAGTGAGAAAAAAGTAACTACTTCCTTTACCAATATTGAAATAAACTCATGTTCCCGGTGTGGTGTTTGTATTGATCCTTGTCAATTGGCATCAGTAGCAAATATTAAAGGCGTTCAATCTGTATATCATCTGCAGAGTATCCGAAACCAAGCCACATGTGAAGATCAATCAATGAACTGCCTGATGTGCGGGCGTTGCGATACCATTTGCCCTGTGGGTATCGACATTAAATCTATTCGTATGGCCCAACGCAAACAACAAGCTATTCAAAAAGAAAATGCGTTTAGCTATGTGTCGAAAATTAATGTGAAAAAAGCCGATGTAATTTACTTTGGCGGGTGCATGACTAACTTGCTGCCGTCTGTTAAAAAATCGATGATTGACATTTTAAAAGAAGCAGAAATTAATTATTGGTTTATGGATGAAACTGACAGTATTTGCTGTGGCCGTCCTCTGATGCTTGCAGGTAAAGAAGCGCAGGCTCGTGAATTAATGTTGAAAAATAAAGCTTTGATTAATGCCAGCGGAGCCAAAACACTTGTTACCTCCTGCCCCATCTGTTTTAAAGTATTTAATGAAGAATATAAACTAAATATCGAAGTTCTGCATCATAGCCAATATTTACTTCGACTGGTAGAAGCGAAACAGATTACTATCAATCGTCTGAATACCCGCGCCGTTTATCACGACCCATGTGAACTCGGCCGTGGTTCTGGAATTTATGACCAACCTCGTAAATTATTAAATAAGATTTTACATTTGAATTCTTCCTCACAGGAGAAAGAAAATGCTTTGTGCTGCGGGGGTAGTTTAGCCAACCTCAAAATTGCCAGCGACGAAAGGAAAAAGATTACGTTACATGCATTGCAAACACTTACGGCCAATAATCCGGACGCATTGATAACTGCTTGCCCTGCGTGTAAAAAGACGTTCGCCATATCGGCACCTATCACGGTAATGGATATTGCAGAAGTGCTTTCCAAATCCATGGTTCGCAAAGATCGCCGTCAGATAAACAGAGTAAAAATAAGACAAGACGTACCCGAAGAAGTTGAAGCAGGTTAATTAATCTGGTTCAATATTTTCGTAATTTGAACCAGGTCTGATTCACTTTTAAATTTTCGCTGGCGGTTTTCCCTGAATAGCTTTTTCATCGTCTCTTTGTGTTCAGGAAAGAGATCAAATAAATCTTTTCTTTTGAACTTTTTAAAGCCAATGGTTTTGCGATTGCGTAGTTGAAAATAATAAATGAAGGAAGGCACATATAAGGGCTTTGAAATTTCTCTATCATTTGTCACCGCTACAAGTTGATCTCGTTTAGATACATATTGCCGGAACACGTAAAGTGAAAGGCTATCTTCATAGAGAAGTTGACTAAAAACTTCTGCAGTATCTGAAAAAAAATCATTTTTGACTCGTATCTTCCTAAAAACTTCTCTTTGGTAATTCTGGTTTTCATTAAAATCGAATTCTTTGATGGCAAATTTGTCCAGTTGAATTTCATGAACAGTGTTTGGAACAAGATATAATAAAGCATCCATACGGCCATTATATCTTATTTGATGGTGAAAAATCGTATCTCCATTCTCAAGAATAATCGTACCATCCCCATAATTAATATGATAAAACTCCATCCCTCTCAAGATCATAGGTTGATATACTTCGCCGGTTAATTTGGATTCAAAGAGAGATCTGATAGAATCTTCACAGGCACATGAATTATTATCTTGTGCTAAACCCAACTGGCAAACAATTGAGAAGGCATATATAATAATGGTTTTTCTTGTCATCGTTAATATTGTTAATTGGGAACAATTTTAATGGCCGCTTTCGCACTTACAGGAGTGCCATCCGATAGAATTCCGTTTGCCTCAATATCGAATTCGCCAATATCATCGGAAGCTGAAAACTCAATATATTTTTTTTCATTCGCCTGAAGAGTCAAAACCTCCCAATGCAAAAGTTGGCTGAAATCAGGTTTATGCTGATAATCAACATCAGCATTTAAAAAGCCAGGGCGATAATATATGGTAACCGGATTGGGTGTTATAGGTTGTATCAGTCGATGAGGAGTTTCCCAATGAACATTATTGATTTCCATATTCTTACTAAATACAGCAAGTATCCCTTTGAAATACATACCACCAATATACCTTTCCGATGAAACAGTTTCGATTTTCTTTATTTTATCAGATCCCAGGGTGATAATCTGTCCGATATTCTCAATGGGCACACCGTCTAAAAAAATCAAGGGTGGAGAATCAAAAAATTCGTGAGTCTTTTCATTGAGCATATTGGCCATATACATATCATGTTTGTTTCGTATTTTTAACGATTGGATAATTTCACGGGACACCTCAAAAAAATTAGGTAGCTCAACATAATCAGAAGGATATATTGTATTTGCTTTTGGAGGATAAACTCTGCTTGGAATTTTATTCGAAGCTACCTGATTTGACACTTCCTTACTTAGCTTTATCTGATATGTTTTTTGAATATTAACAATATTTTGGCACTTTAGTATATACGGGATAAGACGAGGATTCATAGCATATTTACTCGGTTTAAAAGTACTCTTTAAGCTAAATTTATCGTCCAAAGCAATACTCGCCTTTGGATAATCCATACATCTTAGAAATATGCTTTTCCCGTTATAAGAGTGATTGATCAAAAACCGGAAAACACCGAAATTATCTGTTTTAGTAAACTGAAGATTGGCAATGGTGTCCGGGGTAGAAAGAAAAACTGTAGCATTTCCTATTCCCTGTTGGTTATCTGAGTTGAGCACTATACCCTGAAGAATTACTCCGTTTGCTTCCACATAATAAAGACAATGACTTTCTTCTTTTTTTGAAACCGAAACTTTCCTTAATAAATTTTGAAAAGTCTGTAAATCAAATTGCTCATCTAAATGCACAAAAGATGAACTGTCTTTAGATGTATTGCCCCGTGGAAGCGGAGCAAAAAAATCCATTCCTGAGATGGGAACCTTTTCATGCACAGAAATTGATATAGGTGCAACTGAGGAAATATTTACTCCTTCAATGCCGACTCTTATTTTTTGGCGTTGCACATACTTTGTCTTTTCAGGTGTAAGCAGTAAAGAAGCTTTTACACTGTTGGCTATTAAATTTGAATCAACAAAGGTTCGTTGTTGATTAACCACACCATTAAGTTTTAGCTTATTAAGATCCTTGTCAAACCGGTTAATTATGAAAATTTCATTGGTGCAAAACGTTTCTTCACCCTTATTTCTCATAAAATTAGTAAAGGCGACTATCTGATAACTTCCGGTAGTAAGGGTATCGGGTAAGTATATACTTCCTGAAGCCATATTGTTTTTTAAGTTAAGACAGATTTCAGAAATTGCTCTGCTCTCCTCATTTCTCAGAATCAAATAAGCAAACCTGCTTCGCACATCCGGTTTACCTGACCCGTTCATTAAATAAAAATTATAAAACAAGTCTTCCCCTGCAATATATATGAGCCGATCTGAATGCAGGTAAGCTTTCTCACTATAGGCTGTCTCTTTAAATATTTGCCCTACAGCATTTTCAATAAAATTGAAGAGTAGTAAGATTAAGACAATATTGTAAAGGAATACTTTTTTCATAATTGAAAATTATATCAATAAATCCACCATTCGGGTATTTTGTTCTGCAAAGAAGCAGGAAGGTTAAAATCGATCGTAATGCATTCACTTAAAGGAAAAGGAGCCCCTAATTTGACCTTGCGTGCTTGAGTATAATTAGGCTTTAGAGCATATCCACAGTTAGTTACTGCTGATGCTTCGAAAAAGCCTAAAACACACCTGGAAGGATCGCTTTTGCATGTGATGTTACCAGATAATTGACTCGTTATCGGATCAAAAAGTTTGCCTTCTGCTGTCAGCTGGGTCTTGATCTCTTTATAATACCTATATGACTCGTTGTTTAACAGATACCTGGAGAGGGAAACGATTTGAAGGTACGGAGACGGACCATCATGCAAAACAAAGGAGCCGACTATATGATGATTTATTTCAGGCACTTTAAGCTGATAGGCTTCGTCTGTTATATTTACTGCACGAGAGTCGTCCTGACTAACAATTGAACAACAATAGGTGGTAGTGGAGGTGGTTGGAGTATTAACCACGTACAAATCTTCATTAACAAATGTGGGAGTAAGCCTAATCCCTTGTATACTGTCATTTTGACTTTTGAAGTTCATGCAAATCTGCAGCACGTTTTCTGTGAATGTAAAATATCCACCGTATGCATCGGCCATCAGAACCTCCCTGGTAGTGTATTCCCCATAAATAGTATCGGTTGTTTCAGAAACCGGTAAGAGCTGAGGTGCTGATTCATATTGCTGTCCTGATAATAAAATGTGAAGCGTATAACTTCTTCCGGGTACTCCCGTAAATTTTGTAGAATCAGTATAATATAAACCATTACTTCCCCCGGCTAATGCATATACATTCCCTATATTATCGGCAATAGTGATTTTAGCCGATTCTGCTGCTTTGTACTCCTTGGTGCCAGTAAACGAATTGCTATAATGCAGACTAACATGGTAGGTTGCTGACTGATCTGTTATTAATCCATCAACCACCAGCAATGCCTGCGTTTTTTCTATTTCCGGGTCGTAGGACCTAAAGCATGAAGAAACCATCATAGAAATAATAACAGGTACTATGAAAAGCCGAACTATTTTTCCCATAATCAAAAAGTAAAATTAAAAGTCAATGTTGGCAACGGATTGCCAATAATATACAACTCGTAAAATCCATATTGCTGAAATTGAGCATTAAAACTGGAAGCAGGTTTTGTTTGCTGATAAAAAACAGAATACGCATTTTTCCGACCATATAAGTTAATTATGGACAGGGTCCAACTCGTCTTCCATTTTTTCTTCTTCCACAGCGATTCCTCAAGTGTCACATATACATCAAGCCTGTGGTAAGCTGGTAACCTGTATTTATTTCTGTCCGAATAATTAATTAGCTCAAAGCCCTTATACAAATATTGAGATTCAGGTAAAGTAACCGGCCGTCCGGTTATGTAATTAAAGGTACCTCCACATCTCCAACGTCTGGATATATGATAATTAGTAACCATAACCAAGTTATGAGGTTTGTCAAAGGCAGATGAAAAATATTGATTACTATTTATTTGTTCTGAAATTTCAAGGCTTGTGGTGCGACGTTTAGATCTTGAATAAGTATAACTTAACCAACCTGTGAGTTTTCCCAAATTCTTTTTAACATATAGCTCCATTCCATAGCTGTAGCCTTCAGCATTGGTAAGATCTGTTTCCAGGTGTTTATTGAGTAATACTTGCGCGCCATTTTTATATTCAACAATGTTAATAAGCTTTTTATAATAAATTTCAACGGATGCTTCAATGGCATTTTTATTAAAATTATGATAATAACCTAGTGCAAATTGAGAACAAACCAACGGCTTAATGAAAGAATTACTAATTTGCCAAACATCCGAAGGCACCATTACCGACGTATTCGATATTAAATTGATGTATTGCTGATGCCGGGTATAACTTAACTTTAGCGAACTGGAATCGTTCAAACTATAACGTAAAGACACCCTTGGTTCAAGACCGGAATATTCTTTCATCACCTCACTTCTTTTGAAAAATAGGGTATCGGTTACAGTTGCAGGAGATTTAGAATAATTATTATCGTATACAAAGCGATTACCAGGACCTACCTGGGCATAGAAAGTATATCGAATGCCTAATTCGGCATTAAATCTAGGAGTAATTCGAATATTATCTCCAAAATAAGCCGCAGATTCATAAGCTCTCTGTTGTTGAACATTAATGGATTCGACCAAAGATTCCTCATTAAAGGGATAAAGATCGCCCGGTTTTATGGAATAATAAATTCCGTTTATACCAAAGTCAACGATGTGCTTTTCAAAAGGCGACCAATGTAAATTCCATTTTAGACTATTATATAACGTCGATGATCTGATTTTGTAGGATGTAGATGATTGAAAGGCATTAAATTCCGAAGTGGAAAAATTATATTTGCTAATTCCCAAAACAAGGTTTGAAGCAAGTTTGTCTCCAAAATTGTGATTCCATGCCAAAGAACCCAAGGTATTCCCGTAATCATACGTGGTCGTTTTGTTTAGTCCGAATTTATCATTACTGTTATACCCAAAAATGTTGAGCTTATTGTTAGCATTAACAATAATATTCATTAAGAAATTGAAATCGTAAAAGTTGGCAGTACTATTTTTAAGATTCACATCAGGCATACGATGCAATAACCAATCCGAATAAGAGCTTCTGCCTCCCATGAGAAGGTTTACTTTATTCTTCAAAAAGGGGATATCTATGCTCAAACGACTGTTAATAAGCCCCAAACCTCCTTTTATCATGACTTGATCGGTATTATTTGTTCCCATCTGAATATCCATAATAGAGGATGCTCTTTCGCCATACTTTGCAGGAATGCCCGCTTTCATTAACGAAACACCCATAACTCCATCGGGATTAATGACAGATTCTAATCCAAAAACATGAGAGGGATTAAAGACCGGAACATTCTGAATAAGAATAAGATTTTGATCTGCATTTCCTCCTCTTACATTAAAACCTGTGCCAAATTCTCCTGTATTCTGAATTCCCGGGAGAAGAGATATACTCTTAACAATGTCTGTTTCTCCTAATGTTACAGGTAATTCCCTGATACTTCGACGGTCCAACTGTATAAGACTCATTTGAGTGTTCTGGAGGTTGTTATTACGGTCTGCGACTATAATTACCTCATTGAGCTTGATCGATTTTTCAACTATTTCAAAGGTAGCGAATCCGTTACCACAAAGCTTGATTTTTGCGGTATTGTCCTCATAACCAATATAGGAAAGCTTAACCTCATAATCGCCAACAGGAAGTGTAATGTTGAAATGCCCTTTCTGATCTGTAACTGCCCTGGTGTTAGTTTTTGCCACATATACCCCCGCTCCTATCAAAGGCTCTCCGGTTTTACCATCCAGAATAGTACCTTTTATAGTGCCCCTGGAGTATTTGCCGTATTCTGCAAGATCACCTATGATCTCATAATCATCTGATCCTCGATGTATAGTGTCGATTGTATGTTGGCTTAACACAAAAACAACCAAAGAAGAATCAATGGTAACGGCAGAACAATTACAGGCATTTTGCATAATTCCGATAATTTCTGCCTGTCCGAGTTGCTCAACGGATGAATGAAATCGTTTATTTTTGAACCATTCAGGCTTAAAATATAACTTAACACGATACTGACGCTCAAAAAAATTCACAAGTGTATCAAACGGTATAAAACTTGGGTTATTTAAGGATTGTGCGGAAATTTGAATAAATCCCGTAAAAAATATACTAATAAAAATTAGTTTTCTTAAATTTTTTGAATGATCAGGCATACAGGCTCTAGCGTTGTTGTATTTATTGGAATTACAAGAAATTTTTTCTCATATCATGCAAGCGTTTTTTCGATCACAAATCGCCAGGAATTTAGGAAAAACTACTCCAAATTTAATTAATCATTTCATTTAATAAAGCAGTAATTTGAATGAGATCAGCTTCGCTTTTGAATCGGTGCTGATGTTTTTCCCTGAATAGTTTTCTCATCGCATCTTTTTT
>WSSedL1CaDRAFT_10000781_pt1 | contig 21144 bp, 18 predicted proteins | sample WetSurSL1Cattail_FD_9464 | JGI IMG/M metagenome (IMG submission 9464)
ACCGCCACAACTGAGGCGTCCGCTGTACTAACCGTATCCTCGGTCACCTGAGGAACTGCTGCAGTTATATCCTGTGCCGCTTCCTGTCCGTCTGCATTTTGTTTTATGTCTGCATTTTGCTCCGTGTCTGCATCTGCTTTACTGCTCTGATGTATCAGAAGTTCAGTAGACAAAAACATACCTGCTATGATAAGATTCACAAACAGGATTAATCCAAGTATTCTACTCTTTTTCATACCCGTACTCTTGGCTCCTTATCATATATACTAGCGTAACATGCCTGAGACTTTCTATCCTGTATTTACTGCCTGACAACGGCACTGTGGGGACGTTCTTCTGACCGATTAACGTCCCCATCAATATATTCTACCATATTTTTAAATTAGTATACACTGAAAAGAATATTATTCTAACTACTCAGTACCCCCGAGAAATCCACAGGATTTCGAGAAAATTCAGCGCCAAAGTATGTGCTTTTCAACATATTTTGTGTGTTACGGTTCGAAAGAACCGCAGTGACTGAATAGTCACATTATTCTTCCATATTAATATTTACACTACCGACTCCGCCATCTATTTCAATGATATTTGGAGCTCCCATATTGGAGCTATAATCTCTTGACAGCTTCTTTCCATTTAGTCTGGAACTACCGACGCCGGATTCAATATCAAAACCATAATCGGCAGAGTTACCTGATATGTTGAGTTCTACTCCACCTATTCCACAATCGATATCCGTTTTTCCTAATAGAGTTCCACTGATATCAAGATTGCCGACACCGCATTCCATCACGGCATTCGTAAAATGTACATACTCCATAGTAACATGACCTACTCCGCCCTCGATGTCGACATTATCGGCTGTTATATCCTTGCCGTTAATATTGCCGGCTCCGGCTGATAACTGTAACTCCTCACATTGAAGACCCTTGATGGTTACATTACCTGCACCGGTCTCAATGTCAGCATCTTCCGCAATAAAATCCGATGGCAGATATAAGGTTACTTTGGAATTCGGACTGTCAGAACCGCCGAAGAAAAACCAAGGAAAGTGAAATCCGTCCTTATTATCCGTTATCGTAAGTGTTCCGTCAGAGGTAACCTCAGCTTTGAAGCTCTTGGTAACATTCTCTGCTTCAACTATAAAATCCTCGCCTATAACAATATTTAACTCACCGGTTACATTATTGATATCAAGACTTTCTACATTCTCAAAGCTTTTTGTGATATCCATCGTCTCATTATTCCATTTTTCAGTATGCTTTGACTCATTACTCCACTTGTCGGTATGCAATCCAATCCATGGAATAATTCCCATAACCGCACATATTACACTTACGATTACTGAAATTATAGTCACTGAGAGAAATACGGCAAATGCAATTGCACAATACTTTATTAACCTTTGTCCACTACTCATTTGATATCAATACCTCCGAACATGCACGTCGAATTAAGGTAGATAATCGATGCACTGGGATCGTTATTATTCGCTGTTCTGTTACTTACACCACCGAAAATCGGAACATTATTGATTTTCACCTTAACTCCTGCCGGAGCATAAATATCAATGCCACCAAAGATTGCTTGTGCACTTATTTCTATGTTACCGGGAATCTTAGCATCCCTCAAATCCAGCACGACACTACCAAACACTGCATTCAGACTGGCCCCGATAAAGGTATCCGTAATGCGTATACGGTTACTGCTAAATATTGCATTATAATCCTGCCTTGCACCACCTGTAAATGTAGATCCATTTGCTGCCCCTGCATATGTAGGACCATTCGCTCCTCCGTCATTCATATTGACGTTCTGCTCATATAAATTCTTTCTATGAAATGAATTACGAAACATAATTCTAAGACCAATGAAGATTAAGATGGCCGGTACCACGAGTTCCCAGGTGCTGAAGCCTAAATCTACATAATAATAAGACAATAGCAGTACACCTATGATAAAGCCAATCGTTGAAGCGGCACGAAAACCGTTCTGAACCATACTGATAAAGCATGGAATAATGATAAATAAGGTCCACCACCCTTCAAAAAACAGATGGAAATTCCAATCAAAAAATACATTACCCGCAAATCCTACTCCAATTAGAATAAAAAACAAACCCCATAATACGTTAGATATCCTGTTTCTCATATTTTCTCCATTCCAAGTGTGAGTGCCTGCACTCAACACATCTCCCATCCATTTTACTAAATATAATTGACATTTTTATCATACTTCAACCTTACAAATAGTGCAATAAGTATCTAGCATCTCTAATCTGATTTTAACCAAATTAATAATCGTTGGAGCTGCTTCGGACACTGGTTCGCAATATATCAAATACATTATAGATGTCCAGAATTCCATATCCCCAGTCACGGTTAGGATAAGAAATATTCGTATTCCTCTTGGCGCTTCTGATGATGAACTTTTTCACCTCAATAGAATCCACCCCCGGATAATTGCCCTTGACGATTGCCCATTCCAGAATCATGGCTGTAACACCTGCCGTATGAGCTGCTGCTGCGCTCGTTCCGGTCATATTGGCAAACCCTCCGGTAAGTGTTGGTGCCGGAAGATTAACTCCGGGGGCTGCACATTCCGGTTTGATTGTATTAATCCTCGAGTATCCCTTGCTTGCTCTTCGGTATAGAGTATTATTATCCGGATTGTATGCAGTGACCGTAATAGGGGCAAGAGCATTACCCGGTGAAGTAATCGTTGTGTAAGGGTCCGGTTGTATAAAATAGGTACCCTCTGCGATAAAGCCACTGATTGGCAGCCAGATGTGGAAGGTACCTGAAATATCTCCCCTTGTATACACTTTAAAGGTCCATATACCCGGGGCAGGCTCTCGAAAGCGCAAGAATATCAGTTGATCACCGGTTGCGGTTTCTACCATCTGATAGACAACCGATATCTCCGTTTTTTCAAAAACAAATGAAATATCACGGTTAACGCGCAGGCTTTCTGTGATCCTTGGAATATATTCTCCCGAGGGCGACAGGATGTCGATTGAATAGGTATTGGGGGCTGTTCCCCACAGTTCCATAGAAAACCCCGGTTCATTCTCCCCGATATTTAGTTCTACATTACTAAATCCAATACTCGGATTAATCTCACTGTAGAAATGCCCTGCGGCATTACCTTCATTTCCCCCTGCTACCGAAATTACAATCCCGGAAAAATCAGCTGCTATTGCAATCTGGTCACTTAAGGCTCCTCTACCGTCATGAGCTCCCTGGGTGGATGCCACACCGAGACAGATCGCGATTGGTCGCTTCAGCGCTCTTGCCATATTGACAAGATACTGTACTCCCCACATAATATCATTTTCCTGAAAACAGTCCATATTCGTAGGAATCAAATAAAATTCCCTAAGTATAGGTTTCGCCTGCTTTAACTTAACAACGATTAGTTCCGAATCCGGTACTACACCACTGAAATCATTTTCGGGCACCTCAGAGCCTGCAGCAATCCCTGCAAGCATTGTTCCATGACCGTTCGTATCAGTACTTGGAACTACCTCAAGAGGATTTGCACTACTTAGGGCTCTATTAATATCTTCCTTAAGATACTGTGTTCCATAAAAGTAAGGCAGGGGATAATTCGGACTGTCAATTGTCTGATCCCAGATAGCCATTATTCTGCTTGTGCCATCCGCATTACGAAATACCTTATTCGTATAATCAATTCCGGTGTCAACAATTCCAATCAGAACCCCCTGCCCTCTCAGATTAAAATTAGGAAGCCTGCGAAGCCGCTGAATCCCGGAAGCTTCGAAGCTTTTTTGAACAGCGAGCCCATAGCAAGCAGGAAGTGGTGTATATCCATACTGCTTGAATGTACTTCCGGTTAAATTATTTTCCTGAATATATACCACAGCATATTTGTCATTCATAATCTGATTGACTGCATTCGGATAACGACTAAAGGCCCCTATATTTTGATTGTAGCTAATGATTAAATCCAAATAGTCATTACTTGTTATCTGATATCTTTCTGCCTCCGTCATAGCCGCTGCCTCCTCCGTCATAGCTCTCGTTATACAGAATTTTCTCCGATACGCAGTATGTCAAATATATTATATACATCCAGAATCCCATAGCCCCAATCCCTGTTCGGATATTTTATATTTACATTACGTCTGGCGCCTCTAATCATGAAAATCTTCAAATCAATTGTATTAAGGGCCGGTTGAATTCCCTTTACAATAGCCCACTCCAAAAGCATAGCTGCCACTCCAGCGGTATGTGCCGCCGCTGCGCTGGTACCAGTGACCTGTACAAATGTATTATTGAGTCCCGGACTTAGGATATTAACTCCCGGCGCAGCTATCTCAGGCTTGATCAGACCTATACTTGTATACCCCCTGCTGGAATTTATATACAGACTATCATCCTCCGTATTATAGGCTGTTACCGTAATCGGAACTCTTGCATTTCCAAGTGTTAATATTGTAGTATATGGATCGGATTTCACGAAGAAAGTGTTATTGGTTATGAATTCCCCCATAGGGAGCCAGATATGAAAATCTCCGGGAAGATCCCCACTTATATATACCTTGATACGCCAAATACCGGGAGCCGGATCATGAAAACGCATCATTATCAGTTGCTCCCCACTTTGGGATTCAATCAACTGATAATCGATATTAATGACCGTTGGCTCAAAGATAAAGGTAATTAATCTTGTCTCATCAAGTGATGGAACTATTCTGGGGATATATTCACCGCTCGGGGATTGTATATCGATTGAATACAAATCCCCGGTACTCCCCCATAGTTCCATAGTGAAACCTGCCTCTTTATCCCCCACCGATAATTCAACTAGATCGAACTTAATATCCGGATCGATAGTTCCATAATAATGCCTTCTGGCATTCCCTTCATTACCTGCTGCTATCACAATAGCGAGTCCTGAACTCTCTGCTCGTAAGGATAAATAACTGCTGATCTTTCCCCTTCCGTCATGGGAGTACTGAGAGGTCCCAATACCAAAGCATATTGCTATGGGCCTATTCAGTTTGTTAGCAACCGAAACCAAATAATCATATGCAAACAGGATGTCATTCGTTTGATAACATGGTACATCCTCCGGAATGATATAAAATTTTCTCAGATAATCCTTCGCTTGTTTTAATTTCACAATGACCAACTCCGCATCCGGCGCAACGCCGTAAAAACCGCTCTCGGGTACCTCATTACCGGCAGCTATACCGGCTAACATTGTACCATGACCAATTTCATCCGTTGAAGGAACGATACTGAGCGGATTCTCACTCTGCAACGCTTGGTTAATCTGATCCCTCAAATATTCTGTTCCGTAATTATATTGTGCCGGGTAATTGTCACTGAAAATCGTCTGATCCCAAATCGAGACAATTTTTGTTGTATTATCGGCGTATTTAAAAACCGGATTGGTATACTCAATACCGGTATCAAGTATCCCGATTAGGACCCCCTGTCCACGAAGGTTAAAATTAGGTAGACTGCGAAGACGGATAATTCCTGAAGCTTCTATGCTTGATTGGCTGATTAATCCGTAAGCCAGTGGCATTACAGAATAGCCCAATGTAAGAATGGTATTATCATTAATCCGGCTGACCGGAACATTAACAACTGCATAAAAGAAGTTTATGATATTTATTGCATCATTTCTGTACGGGTCAAGCACACTTTGATCCCCACTATAATTAATAATTAAATCGGCATAATCCTGGCTGACTATTCTTTCACGCTCTTCGGTTGTCATATTGCATACCTTCCGATTATTGCTATACTATATTATATATGCATGAAGATAGAGATATAATTCAAGTTAATAAACAGAAAACAGGCTGTGACAGCGTAATCTTTTATTAATCAGATAATGACTAATAAAGGTTACGTATCACAGCCTCCGTGAGTTTATAAGGAATACTTCTGCCAAACTTTCGGCAGTTCAACCATATGATATAAATTATGCCAACTTGGATTTTGCAACATCAGCTAATGAGGTAAAGCCCTGTGCATCATTGATAGCCATTTCAGAAAGCATCTTTCTGTTGATATCAATATTTGCAAGCTTTAATCCATGCATTAACTTACTGTAGGATAAGCCGTTCATTCTTGCTGCAGCGTTAATTCTTGCAATCCACAACTGTCTGAATTGTCTCTTTCTCTGCTTTCTGCCGGCGAAAGACTCAGTTAATGCTCTCATTACTGATTGTTTTGCTACTCTATATTGTTTTGATCTGGCACCCTTGTAACCCTTAGCCAGCTTTAACACTCTGTTATGTTTTTTCTTAGCGTTCATTCCGCCTTTAATTCTTGCCATGTTCTTTCCTCCTTATAACCAATCCCTTACAGATATGGTAATATCTTCTTCATGTTCTTGATATTTGTTGAATCTGTCATAACTGCTTTTCTGAGATTTCTCTTTCTTTTGGTGGATTTCTTCGTCAAGATATGGCTTTTGAACGCCTTCATTCTCTTCAGCTTTCCGGTACCTGTTAATTTGAAACGCTTCGCAGCTGCTCTGCTAGTTTTTAATTTTGGCATGATATTTCCTCCTTAATAATTAATACAGTCCCCGGGGCAGTATCAACTGCTTGCCGAAATACTGTCATATATAGTATTTTAACGCTTCTCTGATAAGAACATAATCATATTTCTTCCTTCGAGCTTAGCCGGCTTCTCAATGATGGCCACATCCTCAAGCCTAGCAAAGAAATTATCCAGAATTACCCTTGAGGAGGATGTATGAGCCATCTCCCTACCACGAAAACGCAGTGCAACCTTAACCTTATCACCATGAGTAATAAATTTACGTGCCTGATTAACCTTTGTAATTAAATCGTTCTCATCAATATTCGGTGATAAACGAATTTCCTTTACCTCGGTTACCTTCTGCTTTTTCTTAGCTTCCTTATCTTTTCTTGCCAACTCGTATTTGTATTTACCATAATCGATAATCTTACAAACCGGGGGTTTTGCTGTCGGAGCAATTTTCACTAGATCCAGAGTTGCATCCTTAGCCAGCTGCATTGCATCCTTCGTAGCCATAATACCTAACTGCTCTCCGCTTTCACCGATCAGTCGCACTTCCTTATCCCTGATCTGTTCATTAATCATTAAATCGCTAATAGTACTGCACCTCCATAGGTTATGAATCATTTTGTTACATAGCATCAAATACTTATACAGGATGGGGATATCCCCATTACCTGGCATAAAAAAAATAGATGGATAATAGATTATCCACCTACAAGTAAAGTCATATAATTTCTCAAAATCGAAATATTATTGAATTCATATTGTATTAACCCGTTCACAGTAAAATCATTTACGCTATGGGTGAGAGATGGATTCTCTTCTTTATTTATCCATGCAAATATTGCAATGCAATACTCACAGCTAGAATATTGTAACATGACTGTGTCGGTATGTCAATGACTAGTTCAGAATGTTTTTTGATGTATCGTCCTAGGGACGGTTGCTGACAGAAATCTCGGTGATGGGATGCCCTTTTGAAAGCTAGTTGCAGTTTACTAGCACTTCTAAGGTGCCTTCGATTGCTTGGGACAATCAGACCGCGCAAAAACTCCTCAACTGAAGGAAGAAAGACCTACTCAGTAGCTCTTTCTTCCTTCAGTTTCGTCAAACAGTTTGCGCTCATGCGACTTGTCGCATGTCTGATTTCATCGCTCTCTCAGACACCTAAGAATTGCACGTAAACTGCAAATGCTTTCAAAAGAGCATCCCATCTCCGTTCTTCCTGTCAGCAACCTGTCTGTGGATTGTTACATGCGGAATTGTCTCGCGATTTATTTTTCTACTCTGGAACCGTTGATATCGCAGGTTGTTACAAGAGCGAGAATAATTTATCGATATATTCTACCTTTACGATATCAATATATTCTACTAACTTTACCTTACTTTTAAATTAATACTTGAATTTACTATTGAATTCACTCTTAAACTTACTCTTGAGCTTACTCTTGAACTTGCTCTTGCTCTTGAACTTACTCTTGAGCTTACTCTTGAACTTGCTCTTGCTCTTGAACTTACTCTTGAGCATGCTCTTGAACTTGCTCTTGAACTTGCTCTTGAACTTGCTCTTGAACTTGCTCTTGAACTTGCTCTTGAATTTGCTCTTGAATTTACTATTGAATTCACTCTTGAACTTACACTTAAACTAAGCTGCATATCTCTTGACATATACATCAAGAGCCTTTGAGACTGCTGTACCTACAATCAGGCAGACAATTGCTTCTACGATTGCGTTTAGACCTGCGGCGGCAATGAAAAAGCCGATTATGCTGTTGGAACCCACGCTTGTTATGACAGCTTGAAATCCTTCTGTATGATAAAAGAATATGATAAGCAACGTCATAAAGAATACCGTGTTCAACAATGCTCCGGAAATGCTGGTCACGGCATAAGACATATATTTCTTTTTATCTACTTTCTTAAGTCTCTGAAAGATCAGTCCTGTCAGCCAGCCCATCAAAACACGTGGAACCAAACATACGATAAAGGTTGTCACCGGATTTATTGCCAGTATAATCACTCCAAGTGAACTCATTCCAAAGCATTGTATAAAACTTGTAACACCAAACACTACCCCTAATATTGCTCCACTCACAGGTCCAAGAACAATCGCACCCACTGTTACCGGAATCACAATTAATGTGATTTCAAATCCTAAGGTCTTAATGTAACCTAAGGGAGTGAATGTCATTAGAATAATTATTGCGGTGAAAAGTGCCAGTTGCACCATTTTTACGGTGCCAAAGTTAGTTGTTTTCATGATTTTCTCCATTCTGCCGCGTTCTGCGGCTCCTTTTTCATTACAACTCGCTACTTATAGTATTGGACAACTTACACCCGAATAACATGGATTCATCAAAATCAGACATAAAGACAGGTTTCTCGGATCAAAAAATCCCACAAAAAACGCTGCCTATAGGAACCATCACAGTTCAAGCCAGCCAGCGCATTTATATCATAATATTCTAAAAAGAATGATAAGTACAAGTTCTTAACAATACCTCTTTTTAGTTCCTGCCGCTACTGCTTTCACTGGTCAAGACTAATCATTACCTGATTATGAATTCTTATTTTCAGAAAGTTCGCTTGTCCGGTATCGTTCTTTTCGTCTCTTCTCAGAGTACGCTAGCATTAACCGAATATGCATTCTAAAGTTCCGTTCATTGGATCAGTAATCAATAATTTAATCCACGCGGATAATCTTCTAATAAGAATTCTTTTCCTGTTATTCAAATGTATCAATATCATAACGTAATCTTGCATTGATTGCAAGAATAATTTATTGTGAAGTCTCTGTTCTAACTGTTTCTCTCAATTGCAGTATGACTGCCAGCGAACCCATGGTAGCAACTGCCCCTACAGCCGCTATAATTAAAGTAGACAGCTTGTTCTCCGGAAGAAAATATAACAAAAAGGAGCTACTGTTAATGATCATATGCAATAGCATAGAAGCAATGATTGTTTTGAATTTGTGACACACCAGTCCAAGTATAAAACCTAGAACAGCAGCATATATTCCCTGTATAATATTCATATGATAAATTCCAAACAACATAGCCTGAAGAAGATTGGCTCCAATAAAGGGAAGCGCACGACTTGCTTTACGAAGAATAATTCCTCGGAATATCAATTCTTCTGTTATCGGTGCAATAAAAACAAGCAAGCAAAGCACTACAATAGTATTGCCACCCGTCAAATTATCGATCTGATTTGCATAATCCTCATACAGCTTCGTGAAATACTGTTCGGTAAGGCTCATCACTCCTGTTATAAAGAATTGGCAACCGATACCTAAAAGTATGAGTAGGAGTATATTCTTTATGGAAAATGTCCTTCGAAAATTTACTCTGACCTCTCCTTTTATTTCATACCGATACCAGAAGAAGAAAGCAATACCGCAGAACATTACAGCGATAGCAGAAATCAAGTATATGACACTCTGTGACATGGCGTCCTCAATTGAATTCACCATGGTGGCAGGATCGTATCCTCCCTTGGAGGCATTTTCGATTCCTATCTTTATACCAAGAATAACACCATATATTATCTGGTAACACATAACTACAAATAACTGAATCGCTTCTGCTGCCAAAAACGCTAACAACGCATAAAGAAACTGAATTCTGCTTTTCTTCATAACAGCTATCCTTCCCATGTCATTTGAACATGATATTGCTTCTGTAGCTTTACTTTAATTGAACGGATCAAATACTCTCTTTACGATATTTTCAGAAGCATGTCCATCCTCAAGACAACAGAATCTCTCATAGAAGGTCTCATATTTCTCACTATACTCCTCTGTTATCACATCGATTTTGCGGATTGCTTCCACAACTTCCTCATTGGTGAACAGCAGCGGCCCCGGAACCTCTTTTTCAATGTCCATATAGAAGCCTCTGAGCATATCCCTGTATTTATCAAGATCATAGGTAAAAAACAGAATTGGCCTCTTCAAATTTGCATAATCAAAGAAAACAGATGAATAATCTGTAATCAACAGATCCGATATCAAATACAATTCAGAGATATCATTATATTTACTGACATTCCAAACAAAATCCTCCAGTCCGGTAACATCGATAGAATCTGCTATATAGTAATGGGTACGAAGGAGGACAATATAATCATCTTTCAGTTCCTGCTTCAACAAATGCAAATCAAGCTTTAAGGCAAACTTATATTTACCACGTGCATAATACTCATCATCACGCCAAGTCGGTGCGTAAAGAATTGTCTTTTTACCTTCCGGAATTTTCAGCACTCGCTTAATCTTCAGCACTCGCTCATCTTTATCCGGACTGTTAAGTATATCATTTCTTGGATATCCGTATTCCAGCATTTCTTTATCAAAAAGAAAGGCACTGCGGAAAGCTTTCGACGAGAACTTGTTAGCAGCTACCAGATAGTCCCACTCTTTCGACTGTTGATAAAACTGAGCTTTATAAAGCGGAGAAGCCCCCATAACCTCTTCCTGATCAAATACCAGTTTCTTTAACGGTGTGCCATGCCAGGTCTCAAGGAATATCATCCCATCCCTTTTCTTATACCAATCCGGTTGTCTTACATTGAAGACAAAGTATTTGCAGCGGGCCATGTAATAACAATACCTTATACTGAAGCGCTTAACCTTGATCGGATGCCCTGTAATGTCTGTCTTCTGATTAATTACCCAAATAAATCGGTATTTCCCCGGAAAATTAGTTTTCAGGTATTCATAGATATACTTCGGGCTGTCGGAATAACTCTTCCCAAAGAAGGTTTCGAATATAACCCAATTATTCTTAATGGGTCGTTTGGTAAACACCTTATTATAGAGATAGTATGCAAATAATTTTTTATTTTTTCTTATTTTTTTAATCTTCTTTATTCCAAGGTGCCAAGTCACAACATGGGTTGCTCGCTTAACATTGTTATGGAGCAGAGCCTTGACTATCTTTTTCCTGTATTTCTTAAGATTATTAATTTTATCTTTATTGACCATAATCATCAATTCATGCATTTCTTGAAATCTATCGGAACGCCATATTTCATTCTCACTTCTACGAAGTCTTGGGGCATAAGTATTGACATAATTCGTTATAAACTTATCCTCCAGATATCCTCTGAGCGGCGAATTTTCCTCTGCCATACCCCATGCTTCACGATATGCATGAATATATTCACTGTATTTGTCCACATTTTTAATCTGCGATAACGCAGGATAATTGACCGGATCATTATGTTTCCGCTTAACATAAACTGCCTCGGGAGTAAAATAGCATTCTTTCATGCATTGTAATACCCGGAGCATAAAGACTGTATCAGAATAAAAGACATATTGTTCATTAAATCGAATATTATTTTCCTTTAAGAAGCTTCTTCGAAACAAGATACCAAGCACCGACACATTGCTAAGTCCTTGTTTTGATGTAAACAAAGTGTAATATGCTATCGATATCTGTTCCAAAAAATCTTCTGAGAACATTGCTGTCTCTCTCAGTCTATCATATACCTTTTGAATCTTTCTACTGTTTCCGACATAGAGTATCGGAGAATTATCAACTTCCTCCTGACCCTCCTGTATCGTTGTATCCGTTTGATCCGGATCACTCTCTTCCTCTTCCTCGGTCTCTGACTTATTCTCGATAGAGGCTAAATATACGGCTCTTCGAAACCATGTTGAGGTTCTTTTTCCAAAGGTGAAATCCGCATCCTGTATTCCGGCCTCATAAAGAAGCGTTGGCAAGGTGCCTTTTAGAATATAATCGTCACTGTCCACAAAATAAATGTATTCCCCTACTGCGGCTTCAAGTCCGGCATTTCTGGCACTTGCAACACCGTTGCAGTCCTTTATAAATCCCTTTTCACTCTTGATATAAAGCGCAAGCCCTTCCGGCTTCTCTTTGTTTAGCTCTACTATTTTGAGGTTCAAATCCTGATAAGAGCTAATTAATCCTGTTAAGTCTTCCGCTACATGATCAAGCACCAACACAGTCTCATAGTCTGATAAGTCCTGATTGCGAATGCTTTCAAGGCAATCCACCAAAAAATGTAATCCTCTGTGGAAAGGAATAATAATACTTAGCTTCATATTTACGCCCTGCCTTTCTTAATTGAATGTAATAGGGGCTTTCGCTCCATAGCTCAACGTGCTATTTTACAAATGCCCCTAATACATTTTTAGTTATTCATTGAAGCATCCTATTAATAATGATAGTTCCTAGCCAAGTACTACCTCAACCTCATGATTCTTACTGTCTCCTACATAAGGAATAATATTTCCCTTAACTTCTTTACCGTCAACCAAAAGCTTTGTTACTCCCTTGGATACATGGTTCGGGTTCTTAATGGTAATGTTGTACTTGTTCCCTCTGAATTCACGAGTTACGCTGTAACCATCCCACGCCTTCGGAATGGAAGGATCTACCTGAAGGCCATCATATTCCGGCTTAACACCGAGAATGGACTGAGATATCGCAAGAAAGTTCCAGGAAGCCGTACCGGTTAACCAGGAGTTCTTTGCTTCTCCATGGCGTTTAGCATCTTTGCCGGCTATCATCTGGGAATATACATAGGGCTCGGTACGATGAATCTCTGAGTATTCCTCTGTATAAGCAGGAGCAATTCTTGAGTAATAATCAAAAGCCTTATCTCCTCTTCCTAATAATGCTTCTGCAATCATAATCCAAGCATTGTTATGGCAGAAAATTCCGGCATTCTCTTTATACCCTGCCGGGTAGGTGGAGATTTCACCATATTCTACATAATATCTTGTATAAGCCGGATTCTGAAGAACAAGACCGTACTTGGTTCCAAGACGTTCCTCAACAGCATCCAAAGCCTTAATTGCTTTTCCATCGTCAAAACCGCATTTACCCATGATGCAAAGACCCTGTGACTCGATGAATATCTTACCTTCTTCACACTCGTCACTTCCGATCTTCTTACCGTAGTCATCGTATGCACGAACGAACCAGGAACCATCCCAGCCATCCTTCATAATGATAGCACGCATCTTGGCGATTTCATTTATTAATCGCTCAGCCTCAGCCTTATTGCCGGTTTTCTCCATCAGTGCCACATACTCTTCACCGATATAGCAAAACATACCTGCAATCATGACGGACTCTGCAATCTTGCCTTCCTTGCTGGTACTCGTCTGGAAGGACTCACCGGGTTCGGTGGAGAAACAGTTTAAGTTAAGACAGTCATTCCAATCAGCTCGTCCGATTAAGGGAAGTCCATGAGGACCTGCATTATTGATGGCATGATCCATGGAACGCTTTAAATGGTCGGCAAGAGGTGTACTCTTGGACTCATCATTGTCAAATGGTGTCATTACATCCAGGATTGAGTAATCTCCCGTCTCTTTGATATAAGCAACAACCGCCAGTACCAACCACAATGGATCATCATTGAAGTTGCCACCGATTTCGTCGTTACCCTTCTTGGTCAGAGGTTGATACTGGTGATATGCACCACCATCCTCTAATTGTGTGGATGCAAGATCTATAATTCTCTCTCTTGCACGATCAGGAATCTGATGTACAAAGCCAACTAAATCCTGATTGGAATCTCGAAATCCCATACCTCTACCGATACCGGATTCAAAATAAGATGCGCTTCTCGAAAGGTTAAAGGTAACCATGCACTGATACTGGTTCCAGATATTAACCTGACGATTCAACTTCTCATCTGCTGTTTTCACAGTATATTTGGAAAGCAACTCTTCCCAGTAATTTGCCAATTCATCAAATGCTTTATCGACTGCTGCCGCTGTTGCATATTTCGCTATCATCGCCTCAGCTTTTGTCTTATTAATTACATTCCTGCTTTCCCATTTTTCTTCGAAAGCATTTTCTACATACCCTAATACAAATACATATTCTTTCGTTTCACCCGGCTCGAGATTTACCTCGATACAGTGTGAAGCAATCGGATGCCATCCGTCTGCTACAGAATCATTTGACTTGCCTGCAAGAACCGCCTGAGGATTATGAAAGCCATTGTAGGTACCCATAAAGCTCTCTCTGTCGGAATCAAAGCCGGCAATCGGGGCATTTACGGAGAAAAACGCATAGTGATCACGTCTTTCTTTATATTCGGTCTTATGATAAATAACTGATCCCATGATTTCTACTTCGCCGGTATTGTAATTCCTCTGAAAGTTAGTCATATCGTCCTGTGCGTTCCATAAGCACCATTCAATGAATGAAAACAGTTTTACCTGCTTTTTCTTACCCGAGGTATTCTTTACAACTACTTTGTGTACTTCAGCATTTGTATTCAGAGGTACAAAATAAGTAACCTCAGTCTCTACGCCTCCCCTAGCGCCGAGAATCCTTGTATAGCCCATTCCGTGTCGGCATTCATATTTCTCGAGCTCTTTTTTAACCGGAGCCCATCCGGGAGACCATACATCATCGGCATCATTAATATAATAATATTTACCGCCTCCCAAATCCAAAGGAACATTGTTATATCGGTACCTTGTAATTCTCCTTAACTTGGCATCCTTATAAAAGCTGTACCCCCCGGCTGTATTTGATATTAAAGAAAAATACTCCTGGGAACCTAAATAATTAATCCAAGGATAGGGTGTTTCCGGTGTAGTAATAACATATTCCTTCCTTGCGTCATCAAAATATCCGTATTGCATTATTACTTTTCCTCCTAATAACTATTTGTACTCTCACTGAACATTATATTATACCTTCCGACGCATTTCAACCATAAAAAAAGCAGGTACGCCTAACAGATGCTAAACATACTGAAAATTTGCCTCTGTGTGCACCGCTTTTCCCTGCATCATAGGTTTTTAAGAGTTTTTTTATATTTAATTTCTTTTATTTATTGCCATTTTGTGATAAACTAATACTCAGTTCTATCAATGTATTTTATCAATATATAAGTTGAAGCGATATATCGTTTCACTAACATATATAAAGCGAGGTCTATTATATGCCAAAACAATCCAGACTTGGGGATGACGCTTCTATTTACCAGCCCCTAAAGCAACAGACCGAAAGGGAAAAGCTACGAGAGATGTCATTCAAGGGCAAGCTTGGCTATCTTCGGGAATATTATAAGTTTCATTTCTTTGCTTTACTTGCAGTTATCGCACTAATTATTTATTCTGTATATACTTTTACTCACCCGACACCTACTCCTCAGTTTACCGCTGCAATGATTGACAACACCATCGCTACTACCGTAATCGAGCAATATTCCACTGATTTTGCTACGCATCTTCAGCTTAATCCGAAGAGAGAAACCGTGGAGCTTAATACCACCTATAATTTTTCTTCCGATGATATCTATGCAGTTCAGATGAAGGAGGCATTAATCACCTTTGTTCAGGCTAAACAGATTGATGTCATCATTGCTCCCGAGTCACAATTTACTGATTATGCCACGAAAGGTTTCTTCGCTAAACTATCCGATAAACTTCCCACTAGCATCTATAGTTCCTTAACCGACCAGTTCTATCTCACCGTTACAGAGGATGATGCACAAAAGAGTGCATATGGTATCTATCTTACCGATACTAAGCTTTATAAGAATAATTCCATTAGTTCAGAACCATATATTCTAGGTATTGTACTTAATTCACCTCACGAAGATAACACAAATGAATTTATACAATATCTGTTTCAGGAAAAGTAAGGCCCCATCAACAAAATTATGGCCAGTTCAATGAAATAGGCATAAAAAAGGCTTTAGCAGATCGCAATTGATTTGCTAAAGCCTTTTTATCCTTATATATGAATCCTGTGCGAATCTTTTCAAACTATTTCTCAGTAATATAACCCTGTGCCTTCAAAAGTTCGGCAATCAAAACCGCTCCACCTGCCGCTCCGCGAACCGTATTATGGGACAGGCCCACAAATTTATAGTCAAATACTCGGTCTTCACGGAGTCTTCCGAAGCAGACACCCATTCCGTTCTCATAATCACGGTCAAGCTTTGCCTGAGGACGGTTATCTTCTTCAAAATACTTAATAAACTGTTTCGGAGCGCTTGGCAGATTTAGCTCTTGTGGGAGTCCTGTAAACCCATTCCATGCCTTTATGATTTCTTCCTTGGAGGGCTTATTCTCGAAGTTTACAAATACAGCAGCTGTATGTCCGTCTGTGACGGGTACACGGATACACTGTGTTGTAATCATCGGACTTTCCGCCTTCACAATCTTACCATCTACCACCTTACCCCAGATACGAAGCGGTTCCTGCTCACTCTTCTCTTCTTCACCGCCGATATAAGGGATTACATTATCCACCATCTCCGGCCAATCCGCAAAGTTCTTACCTGCACCGGAAATCGCCTGATAAGTCGTTGCCACAACCAGCTTAATACCAAATTGTCTGAGCGCGTGAAGTGCCGGTGTGTAGCTCTGGATGGAGCAGTTCGGTTTTACCACGATAAAACCTTTCTTTGTACCCAACCGTTCCTTCTGTGCCGCAATTACTTCCAAATGCTCCGGATTAAGCTCCGGTACTACCATCGGGACATCGGGAGTCCATCTATGTGCACTGTTGTTGGAAACTACAGGTGTCTCTGTCTTTGCGTATGCTTCTTCAATTGCCTTGATTTCTTCTTTTGTCATATCTACTGCGCTGAAAACGAAATCAACGCTTGCACTTACTTCGGAAATGTCATTTACATCTTTTACGATAAGCTTCTTTATGCTCTCCGGCATAGCAGTGGGCATCTTCCAGCGACCGCCTACAGCCTCTTCATATGTCTTCCCTGCACTTCTCGGGCTTGCAGCTACCGTTACAACTTCAAACCATGGATGGTTTTCCAACAACGAGATAAAACGCTGTCCAACCATTCCTGTACCACCAAGGATACCAACTCTCAATTTATTCATATCTAATCCTCCATATTGTTCGCGTATGGCAAACATCTGTCTTTTCTGTAAGTATACTATATCAGAATTTCAGCAAAAATCAATATTAATTTATAGGAAATCATAATTTTTGTAACTATCATCTAAGATATCCGTTTTTTGCGAGTAATGTTTAGTTAATTTTCAATATTTTATGATAATCCTCAAGTAGTCTGCGAAGATCGTCCATATTCTCTATTTCGTTTACCCTGTTTCGTAGCTTTGCAGATCCCGGATAACCCGTAGTATACCATGCAACATGTTTCCGCATCTCACGGATACCGATATATTCGCCCTTATATTCCACCAAAAGAAGAGCATGACGGAGTATCATCTCCTCAACCTTACAAAATTCCGGCTTTAGAAGTACCTCGCCCCTAGTCAGATATGCCTTGATTTGCTCAAAAATCCAAGGGTTTCCTCGTGTTCCCCTCGCAATCATAACGCCATCGCAGTTCGTCATCTCCAACATCCGCTCTGCATCCTCTGCCGCAAAGACATCACCGCTTCCGATGACCGGAATACTTACCGCCTGCTTAACATTACGTATTATCTCCCAGTCTGCTGTTCCGCTGTAATACTGTTCTCTGGTTCTGGCATGGATTGTAATGGCCGCTGCACCGTTTGCTTCCGCAATTTTAGCAACCTCCACGGCATTGATGCAGTCCGCCTTAAATCCGCTACGAATTTTTACGGTAACCGGCTTACTGTAACCCTCACTGATCTTCTTTACAATCTCTCCGATCAGTTTAGGGTTTGTCATAAGAGCGGAGCCTTCCCCATTGTTAACAACCTTCGGAACAGGACAGCCCATATTAATATCAAGAATATCAAAATTACGACCCTCCAGCCTTCTGGCGGCTCCGTTTAAAATGTCAGGGTCCGCACCAAACAACTGAAGAGCAGCCGGACGTTCTACCTCGGATATCGTTATCAGGCTTTCTGTATTCTTATTATTAAATTGCACACCCTTGGCACTGACCATCTCCGTACAGACTAGGTCAGCACCCTTTTCTTTGCACAACAAACGAAATGGCAGGTCGGTAACTCCTGCCATCGGTCCTAAAAATAAATTTCCTTCTATTCTAACCTTACCGATATCAATACTCATGCTAGGTACTTACCCCATCTTCATTCCACATTTATTTTACGGGTTTGTTCTTATCTGTTATAATTTTCAGACCCTTCAGTGTCAGATTCACATCGTATACCTCAATTATTTCTGTTGCATCCGCTATAATCTTACCTAGTCCCCCGGTAGCAACGACTCTGCATTCCTTTATTCCTGCTTCACTGAGCATTCTTTTTATAATATACTCCGTCTGTCCGATACAGCCAAAGACAAGACCTGCCTGCATACTTGTAACGGTGTCCTTTGCAAGAATTGTGTCCGGCATAGCAATCTCTATCTCCGGAAGCTTCGCCGTATCCGTCCATAGCGCATTAGCGGCAATACGAAGTCCGGGACATGTAACTGCCGCTGCAAAAGAACCGTCGGCTGCGATTAAATCATACGTAATTGCCGTGCCAAAATCAATTACCAGCACCGGACCGCCGTAAATCTCGAAGGCCGCAACTGCATCTACAATCCTGTCTGCTCCGACTTCCTTGGGATTACTTGTTATAATCTTAATACCTGTCTTAGTCCCTGATCCGACAACCAATGGGTTGATGGACAAATACTTGATGATTCCCGCGGTCAGAGAATACATAATCTTTGGTACAACCGATGCTATGGTAACCGCAGTAATATCATCAAGACTAATATTTTTTGCACAAAGCAAATCGCGGATAACCAGACCGAATTCGTCTGAAGTTCTTGCTGTATTGGTAATCAAGCGGAAGGTTGTCTTTAATTTCACATCCTCAAACACACCCAATGTAATATTTGTATTACCGACATCTATCACTAATAACATAGGATCACCTGAACCTTTCCTTTTAAATAAACTATTTTATCTTTTGCCACGGATATTGCACTGCTATCACAAAACATATTTATAGAAGTTCGGATGTCTCTTCTCCTAAGAAGAAAACCTTATAATAAAGCTCCAATGCCTCCAATAACTCGGCTTTTTCCCGTTGTATCTGCTTTACCTTCAACACACATCCGATATCATCATACAGATAGTCTGCGTCATCCGATTTTACTTTTATTACAAGTGTTCCGTCCTCTTCATACTCCAGCGAAATAATCCCACCGACGTCCTCCGTGAACAAAACACATGTGATTTTCAATTCCTGCTTGATATGCTCCGGAAGCATCTTAAAATCATCATTTAACCAGAATTTCTTATTATAAGCACTGCCGGCACATAGAACAACTCTGTCCTGATACATATTACAACTCCTTTTTAACGGTTTTTCTGCCCCTCTGCTACGTCAACTTACCACAACGATAATAAAGCCAACAACAATAATACAAACTCCAAGCAGCAGCATTGACATGCCCATCGATCTTTTTCTCTTATCTCCCAAATACTTATAAGCCTGAACAATATTCATCAGGCCACAAGCAATACATGCAATCAAAATACCGATGCCATTAGGAAATAAATAGACAAAAAGCAAAGAGAACAACATAATGACTCCCGCTATGGCAATCATCATATTACTTTTTTTCGATAATCCGTCTGCTAATTTCTTTAATCTATCCATATTACCGATTCTCCAAAATGCTTCTATAGGTTCCCTAGTGTTGCTACCATGACTGCTTTAATTGTATGCATACGATTCTCTGCCTCATCAAAAACGACCTCGGCGAATCGTTCAAATACCTCTTCTGTTACTTCCTTACCCTTCACGGCAGGCAGACAATGGAGGAAAATGGTCTTTTTACCTGTACGTGCCATTAGCGCGTCGTTAACCTGATAAGGCTTAAGTAGCTTGATTCGCTCAGCCGCCTTGTCTTCTTCTCCCATCGAACACCATACATCGGTGTATACAGCATCGGCTCCAATGACTCCGTCGAGTGAATCTGTGATAACGATTTTACTTCCAAAAGCTTTTGCATATTCCTCGCACTGTATTACCAATTCCTTTTCCGGCCATAAATCCTTCGGAGCTAATATTGTAAAATCAATTCCCATCTTTGAAGAACCGATCATCAGGCTGTTCGCCATATTATTGCGACCATCACCTGCATATACAAGCTTCAGTCCTTTCAGCTTACCAAACTGCTCTTTCAGTGTCAGGAAATCTGCAAGAATCTGTGTCGGATGATCCGCATCTGTTAAGCCGTTCCAAACAGGGACGCCACTGAATTTTGCCAATTTCTCAACGGTTTCTTGATGATATCCACGAAACTCTATTCCGTCAAACATCCTTCCAAGAACCCTTGCCGTATCCTCGACGCTCTCCTTATGACCCAGCTGAAGATCATCTTTACTGAGATATTCGGGATGTGCCCCTTCATCAATACAGCCTATGGTGAAGGCACAACGGGTTCTGGTCGAGGGTTTTTCAAATATCAATGCAATGTTCTTACCCTTAAGACTATTTCCGGTAATGCCCTGTTTTTTCTTTGCCTTTAATTCTGCTGCCAGATCAAGTAAATATTCGATTTCCTCTGCGTTATAGTCCATCAGAGTCAAAAAACTTCTTCCCTTTAAATTCATACTAATAACCATACCTTTCTTCATAGCCTGCAAACTTTGGACTGCAGGTACAAATTCATTTTTGTATTTCTAATGGCTCGCATGACTTTTGCGAGACTATTTTGACATATCGCTCATGAGCAAT
>WSSedL1CaDRAFT_10000782_pt1 | contig 21124 bp, 18 predicted proteins | sample WetSurSL1Cattail_FD_9464 | JGI IMG/M metagenome (IMG submission 9464)
CCCGTAGCACCCAAAGTGCTACAAAACCTGCCATATACGCACGACGATCTGATTTGCGCCTGGCAACAATTTGCCGAAACCATTCCCGAACAGGGCCGTATGGTAAGCTTCTTCAGAAGCAGCATACCACAAATGACCACTGACAGCACTTTTGAAGTAATGGTTAGTAATACGCTACAGGAAAAAGAATTAAAACGGCTTCAGTCGGACATTATGGAGTTTATACATACCAAACTGGAAAACTCATCAGTCAAAATGTCGGTGAAAGTAATGGAAGAAACTGCCGTTCAGCGTGCCAATACACCCGAAGAACGATACCGAATTATGGCTGAACAAAACCCGGCACTGGACATTCTGAAAAACGGATTGCAACTGGAGATAGATTAGTCAGCAGTAAGTGGTAAGCAGCAAGCAGCAAGAGGTAAGAAATTGGGTGGATGCGTTGATCAGACTTGAGATAAAAATCACGAGCTTAGGTCCTACTCCATAATTTGCCGAATACGGATTTTTCTATCAGCACGCCGACAGAAATAAATACAATTACTGTATTCATTTCTTTTCTATCAAATCAAAAAAATCTTTCATCTCACTATAAGTGTAGTCTGTACCATGTTCTGCAATCCTTTTTATGGAGCTTTCCGCATTTTTTTTAGCCAGATCCAAATTTCCACCTTGGTTTATAAAATACTGATGAAGCCCCCTTGTAGACAGAAAAAACTTTTCTGTTTTTTCATATCTGCATGATTTATTTAGCTCTTTCAATAAATCACTCTGAGTCCTAAATTCAGCCGTCGTATATTTATAATAAAACAAAAACCACATTTCTAAACAGCGCTCATTCTCAAAGAATTTTATTCTACTTTCAGACCCAATACTTCTGCTTTTGATTACTTTATTATGATATTTACTTTTCAACTTTTGGTATTTAGCCTTTTCTGCCCCGCTCTTTTTATTATCCATGTCAATCAAACAATATATTGTTGAGCATCCATCGGCAACACACTTTTTGATTTCAGCTTCCACAAAATTATCACCTGTCGAATGCTTTGGTAATTTCGGAGTTATTTGGAAATTAGTCATTTGTTTTATTGACTGCAAATAATACTGCTCAGTAATTCCTTCACCAATAACTGCAATAGCATTTTCGTTGAAAGGTTTTTTTCTTCCTGTTTCCCGGGCCATAGTTTCTTTATTTGTCGATAAATATAGAACCTAATTCAGGCTTTGCACCAAGTTTACCCACTTTATAGGCTTTATAAAGCGATAAGTTTTTGTGTAATCCAAAATCGGCGGCTGAATAAAGTTCAGTTCCTCCTGTCTCTTTGGATTTGGCAGTAAACCAAACCATATCCCTACGGATAAAATCCTCGTCGAGCAATAACTGATCATGCGTAGTAAAAATCAATTGAGATGCTTCGCTATTCATCATAAACAGACTCAAATAATGAATCAACAAATCATAATGAATATTCCGTTCTATTTCATCGTATAAATAAATATGATTTTGATTTATCATTTCATAAAGTTGATCCAACAGAGTCAAATAAGAAAGTGTCCCAGCTGATTCAGCTCCAGATCGTAATGAGAAGTCTCCCTCTTTAGTGTGATGCATAAATAGAGTATCTTCACTAGTTTCTTTAAGTAGTTGCTCTTTGACTGAATTAGGTACGGAAGAATCATTTTCAAGTTTCATTCTCAATTGGTATGGAATTTCATTCGGAACTTCAGCTAAATCGATTTGAATAATATTGAAGTCCGCTTGACATAAAGATTTTAAAATAAAATCCTTTTTCTTTTTATCAACATTAATTTTCTTGACGATCTCGAGTAACTTGTTTTTAAAAGACACTTCATGAACATAATCTTTTATCCATTCGAATATTATTTTAAACGGATCTGCATCTACAGAAATCTTGGCAAAAGTAGATAGAAGCGTATGATTATTCAGCGTATTATCAATAAACGTATTTTTAGATTTGGCCGAGAGCCCTAACAAATCTCCAAATTTAATTACAGGGACTTTATCTTTACCTACAAACTCCCGATTATAGAATAAAGAAATAATACCATTGGGAGCATATTCCAATTTCTCGGAAAGAACATAGTCTTTATTATAGGATATTGTGTATTGGTATTTTATTCCATTAATAAAAAACACAATCCCGAATTCAATAGGCTGATCCTCCGTAAGAGCAAAAGGTTTAAAATCTATTTGTTCCTCTTTATTATTTTTGGGGTAAAACAAAAGCTTCCACAAAGTTTGAATCGCAAATAACAAATTCGATTTTCCCGATGCATTTGCCCCATAAACGATAGCCATTTTCAGTAAACGGACATTGGGCTTAACTTCATAGGTCAAATACTCCAACGATGTTGTGTCTTTCGTTGCTTCAAATGATAAGACTTGCTCATCTTTGAATGACATAAAATTCTTTACTCTAAATTCCTGTATCATGATTTCAATGCTGTATTTCGTAAAAACTCTACAAATATACTACTTCAAACTAAAATAAGACCTGTTTTGTTCAATAAAAATAAAAAAAATGATATTCCTGCTCTGTTTGGGCAGACGCAAAAAAAATCCGCCCTTGCCCATGATGGGCAGACAAGAAGTGAAACGGATTTGCCTTTGCCCGGTTTGGGGAAGCAAGAAGTAAAATGGATTCGACCTTGCCTATCTTGGGGAAACAAGAAGTAAAACGGATTCTCGTTTCCCCATCGTGGGTTTGTAAGAAGCAAAACGGATTCGCCCTTCCCCATTTTGGGCAAGGTCGCCGCCAATTCATTTGGTCTTTGCCCACCGTGGGCAGAGGCCTTTTTTATTTTTGACAGCCCGAAAATGTATTTATTTGAACATAAAAATACTTTAGCCATGAAAAAAGTTGCACATTCTCTTGATTAATACAAAAAATGTTTTTATTTTTGCTGCCGATAATCACAATCAAAACAACTTTAAATTATATTATTATGAAATTTACTCTTATCAGATTACCTCTAAAGCAACTTTGGAACATTGAGTATTGCGTATTTGTAAGTCGTAGCGTGGCTATTATGCTAAAGTATAAACCCGAAACATTACATTTGAAAAAAGCTTTTGACCGCGTGAATGCATTAACGCCCGAACTGGACAAAATAAAAGCACAGGAATTGGGCAATGCGATCAGCAATCAGATGGCTGATTTGAACAACGAACGTCGCACAGTGATTAAAGCCGTAATGGATCAGACCAAGAAACTGGGCAAACTGAGTATTGCCGAACTAGCTCCACATGTAAGCGTTATGAATCGTTTTCTGGATAAACATGGACGAGACATTGGCGAAACTAACTACACAGACAATACAGGACGATTCAATGATTTACTGACCGATTACAATAGCAACGCTGCTATTAAAGCCGCAGCCGTGGCAATGCAACTAAGCTTTATGTTCGATCATTTATCGGTTATTAATACACAGTTTATCAGTCTGGATGCACAACGCACCAGCGAAGAATCGGCAGTAGAAAAAGTAGATTCACGTGCCATTCGCGTGGAAACAGATAAGGCTTTGACCGATTTTTACCATGCATTTGAGTTTTGCAGCACGGAATACGAAACACTCGACTACAAGACTCCGGGCAACGAGCTGAACGTACTTAATTCGCATTTCAAAACTCAACTGAAAGCCCGCGACACCCGCAGACAGGAAGGCAAAGAGGTACACAAAGAAGACCCGATAACTCCGGAAACAAAATAACAGAAAAGAACAAGAGCCATCTCCTACTCTGGAAATGGCTCTTGTTTTATTTGGCTACGTTACTTTTATTCCACTACTTTTTTCATAGCAGTCATAGCAGCACGAAGTTGAGCTCCACAAACTTCGATGGAGTGATTGCGGATAGCCGCATTGACTCTAACCAATTCAAAGTTATCAACGTGTTCATCTATCCCCTCGTTGAAGTTTTTACCGATCACGTTGGTATTGATTTTTGCCATAAAGCCGGCCAAAAGCGGTTTACAAGCATGGTCGAACAGGTAACAACCGTATTCGGCCGTATCGGAAATCACACGATTCATTTCGAACAATTTCTTGCGCGCAATGGTGTTGGCAATCAGCGGTGTTTCGTGCAACGATTCGTAATAAGCCGATTCGTTTTTGATGCCTGAACATGTCATGGTTTCGTAGGCAAGTTCCACGCCCGATTTTACAAAAGCTACCATCAAAGTGGCATTATCAAAGTATTCTTGTTCTGAAATTTCATTGTTTCCGGCAGGCGTTTTTTCGAATGCTGTTTCGCCCGTTTCAGCACGCCAGGTCAATAGCTTTTTGTCGCCGGCTGCCCAGTCTTCCATCATGGTTTTTGAAAATTCGCCCGACAGAATATCGTCCATGTGTTTGATAAACAACGGACGCATAATATCTTTCAGTTCTTCCGACAGTTTGAAAGCTTCAATCTTAGCCGGATTCGACAACCGATCCATCATATTGGTAATACCACCAATTTTCAGGGCTTCGGTAATAGTTTCCCAACCGTATTGAACCAATTTTGATGCATAAGCAGGTTCAATGCCTTTTTCCACCATTTTGTTGAACGAAAGAATAGAACCGGTTTGCAACAATCCGCAAAGAATGGTTTGTTCGCCCATCAAATCCGATTTCACTTCGGCCACAAACGACGAAAGCAATACACCGGCTTTATGACCACCTGTACCAACGCAATAAGCCTTGGCTATTTCCAGTCCGTCGCCATTCGGATTATTGTCAGAGTGAACGGCAATAAGCGTAGGGACACCGAAACCACGCAGGTATTCGGCACGTACTTCCGATGCCGGTGATTTTGGAGCAATCATGACCACGGTAATGTCTTTACGGATCTGAGTACCTTCTTCTACAATATTAAATCCATGAGAATAAGACAAACAAGCACCTTTTTTCATCAACGGAATAATTTTTTTAATTACCGGTGTGTGTTGTTTATCGGGAGCCAGATTCGAAACCAAATCGGCCGTAGGAACCAGTTCTTCGAACGTACCCACTTCGAAACCATTTTCAGTAGCATTTACATACGATGCACGTTTAGTGTCGATAGCTTCCTGACGTAATGCGTAAGCTACATTCAGACCGCTATCGCGCAGGTTTTGCCCCTGAGCCAATCCTTGTGCACCGCAACCAATGATTACGATTTTTTTTCCAATAAGTTTTTTGACACCATCAGCGAATTCGCTGCTTTGCATAAAATCACATTTTCCAAGCTCCTGCCCTTTCAGGCGGTATGGAAGTGAGCTAAAATAATTTGCCATTTTTTTTTGAATTTTGGCTCCCTCAATCCACGGGGATGTCGAAGAGCATTATATAAGTTATTTGATTATCTTTTTTACAAACTACTAACTTTTCCAAAGTTCAAAACTTTGGAAAAGTTTAATTAAAATCTTAGAATACAACTCTTGCCTTGCAGGTCACCTTATCATCCCGACGAATCTCAAAACGGAAATCATTAGGCGCTTTTTCATGACCGATAATCTCTACGGCATCACCAAAAAGCATTTCGTTTACATAGTTTATTTCAAAACGTTTCACCTGCGATGCGCGATACCGGTCCAATGAAAAACAATCGCTTATCCACTGAATGTAACGTATGCTATTCACATGCCCGTTAATATCAATATCGCCATATTTTACTTTAAAAGCATCGTATCTTTCACCGTCTACCGCACCCAGTTTAATGGGTTTCTCAATCAGGCTCGCTTCGCCATTAGCAAATTCATGAATTCCATCCAGCGTTTGTAAATCTTTTGCACGACGGGTTTCCATATCGAAAAACACCCATTGAGAACAAGCATTTCCTATTATTTCATTTTTCTCATCGCGTATGCAAAAGTTACGGGTAGTATTGGCCCGTGCTACTTCTTCCACCCAGGTTTCTACCTGAATGTTCTCATACTGTTCCGGAAAACGTTTCATCTCAATGGCTAGCCGGGTAAGCACCCACGAACAATTCATTTCGTTCAGTCGGCGTAACCCAAAACCATTATCATCCGCATTAAACTGTGCTGTAGTAAGTAAAATATCACCCAATGTCGCCATCGTTACGCGAAACTGAAAGTCGACAAATTGCGGTGGAATCTGAAAAGGATAACTTTTTTTTAATTCTCTGGCCCCCGAAAGGGAAACGTTTTCCATAATTAATATTTAGTTGATTTGAGACCTGCTTCTACGACTCCAGCGGGGGAGCAGGCTCATTACTCTCCGAATTTATGCTGAATATTTTCCAGCATATCGCTGAGTCGTTCCACTTTCGAGCGGGTTATTGCCACCCTTCCCGAACGAATAAACTGCAACACCCCTACCGACTGACTCAGTTCCACAAACAATTGTTGAGTTTCGTCATAATGTCCTGTTTTTTCAAACACAACAAAGTTTTCGTTCATTTCCAGTATATGAACATGATGATGACGAATCAGCTTTTCAATAGTACCTAATTCCAATAATTTGTCGGTAGCTACTTTGTATAAAGCAATTTCCTGCGACACCAGCCCTTCGTCGGTATTGTAATAAGCCTTCAGAATATCAATGCGTTTATCTATTTGTTGCACCACCTTCCGCACCGAGTCTTCGGTAGTAAAAAGTGTAATGGTAAATTTATGTATACCCTTTATAGCCGACGGAGACACCGATAACGTTTCAATATTCAGATTCCGGCGGGTAAAGATAATAGTTATCTGTCCCAATAAGCCGACGGTATTTTCCGAAAAAACGGTGATTGTATATAATGTATTTTCCATGATTTAATCTCCCAATAAAATATTAGTAACACAGGTACCGGCCGGAACCATTGGAAACACCATCCCCTTTTTTTCTACATTGACAACAAGCAGATAAGGCTTATCGTCTTTCAACATATCGGCAATGGCACCATCCAGTTCTTCACGTTTATACACTTCAGTTCCATCAATGCGATAAGCTTTGGCAATAGCCACAAAATCGGGGTTTTGCATTTCGGTGAACGAATAGCGTTCATCAAAAAACATTTCCTGCCACTGACGAACCATTCCCAAAAAATGATTGTTCAGAATAATCATTTTTACACCAATTTGCTCCTGCATAATGGTTCCCAGCTCCTGAATAGTCATTTGAAAACCACCATCGCCGCAAAACGTACAAACCGTACGTTCAGGTGCGCCCATTTTGGCACCAATGGCAGCAGGGATTCCAAATCCCATAGTTCCCAGTCCACCCGAAGTAACCACACTGCGTGTTTGGGTATAATTAAAGTACCGGGCAGCCAGCATCTGATTCTGACCTACATCAGTTACCAGAATAGCTTTGTTATCGGTAGCTTCCGATATTTTATGAATTACTTCGCCCATGGTTAGCTCTCCCGATTCAGGATAAACTTCACGCTTAATTACTTTTTCGTATTCCAGCTTTTCACATTCCTCGAATGAATGTATCCACTCCGTATGCTTAGCCGGATTTACTTTGGCTGTAAGCGCCGGCAAAGTATCCTTGGCCGAACCCAATACCGGAGCATCAGGTTTTACGTTTTTACCTATCTCGGAAATATCAATATCCAAATGAATAATTTTAGCCTGCTTGGCATAGGTATTCAAATCACCGGTTACACGGTCGTCAAACCGCATCCCGATAGCTATCAACACATCGCATTCATTCGTTTTCATATTGGGACCCACATTTCCATGCATTCCCAAAAACCCTTTATTCAAGGGGAAGTCGTACGACATAGCAGAAGCTCCGAGCAAAGTCCAGGCAGCAGGAATATCCGCTTTTTCCAGAAATGCTTTCAATTCGGCCTCGGCATTCGACAGAATAACTCCTTGTCCAACCAATGCGAATGGTTTTTTTGCCCCGTTAATCAGCGCAGCCGCAGCTTCTATTTGCAAAGGCTGAACTTCAGGAACCGGTAAATAACTGCGAATAAATGTACAGGGTTTGTAATCAAACTCCACAAGCTGCGTCTGAGCATTCTTTGCAAAGTCAAGAACTACCGGTCCGGGGCGTCCGCTGCGGGCAATGTAAAAGGCACGAGCAACCGCCCAGGCAATATCTTCCGCTCTGCGAATCTGGTAAGCCCATTTGGTAATAGGCTGTGTAATACCGACCACGTCTATTTCCTGAAAAGCATCAGTACCCAACAGTACAGCGCTCACCTGTCCGGTAATAACTACCAGCGGTGTACTATCAAGCATAGCATCACTAATACCGGTTATGGCATTGGTAGCAGCCGGTCCCGAAGTAACCAGACATACACCCACTTTGCCAGAAACACGTGCATAACCCTGAGCAGCATGCGTTGCACCTTGCTCGTGACGGGTAAGAATATGATTTAAATGTTTATCGTAATCGAATAATGCGTCAAAAACGGGCATAATAGCACCGCCCGGATAACCGAAAATCGTGTCTACACCTTCGTGTACCAACGAACGCATAAATGCTTCGGCTCCTGTTATTTTTTTGTTTTCCATAATATTCAGTAAACAAGTAAATAGTAAACGAGTAAACTTTCAAAATCCTTGGAGAATTTCGTCAACTATCAACTATTAATTATCAATTATTAATCTATCATCCTCACAGCTCCCTTATCGGCCGAACTTACCAAACTGGCGTAAGCGCGAAGAGCTTTTGAAACGATACGATTTCTATCTTTAGGCTTAAATGCTTCTTTGCCACGAGCCAATTCAGCCTCACGACGTTTTTGCAATTCTACCTCACTTACTTTCACATTAATCGAACGACTCGGAATATCAATTTCAATAATATCTCCATCCTGAATCAATCCGATATTTCCTCCGGCTGCCGCTTCGGGCGATACATGTCCGATAGATAAACCGGAAGTTCCCCCCGAGAAACGTCCATCGGTAATCAAGGCACACTCTTTACCCAGATGTTTCGACTTGATGTATGAAGTAGGGTAAAGCATTTCCTGCATACCGGGACCACCTTTCGGTCCTTCGTGTGTGATCACCACCACATCACCCGAAACCACTTTTCCACTCAAGATTCCGACACAGGCCGTATCTTGCGAAGTGAAAACTTTAGCCGGTCCACTGAATTTCCAAATGCTTTCATCCACACCGGCGGTTTTAATAACACATCCATCCTGTGCAATGTTTCCTTTCAAAATCCCAAGACCGCCGTCTTTCGTATAAGCATGTTTCACATCGCGAATACAGCCACTGACTCGATCACCATCCAGTTCGGAATATTGGGTATGTTGTGAACCCATCACCAGATTAAATTTATGTGCGGGAGCACTTTTATATTTTTCAACCGCTTCGGCCGACACTTTCGGATTGGTAATATCAAATTTTTCTACAGCTTCGCCCAAAGTCATACCGTCAACACGCAAAACGGACGTATTCAACAGACCACCTTTGCTAAGCTCAGCCAAAATACCCATAATACCACCTGCACGATTTACATCCTGAATATGGTATTTCTGCGAATTGGGAGCCACTTTGCACAAACAAGGAGTTTTGCGCGAAAGTGCATCAATGTCATCCATCGTAAATTCCACTTCTGCTTCGTGAGCAACAGCCAGAATGTGAAGTACCGTATTGGTAGATCCTCCCATGGCGATATCGAGTGTCATGGCATTCATAAAAGCTTCACGCGTAGCAATGGAGCGAGGCAGTACAGAAGCATCGCCTTCGAAATAATATTTCTGTGCATTTTCAACAATCAGTTTAGCTGCATCAACAAATAGTTGAGTCCGGTTAGCATGTGTTGCTACGATAGTTCCATTACCCGGCAGAGCCAGTCCAATGGCTTCATTCAAGCAGTTCATGGAATTGGCGGTAAACATGCCCGAGCACGATCCGCAAGTAGGACAAGCTGAATTTTCGATGCGTTTTACCTGCGCATCCGAAACATTTTCATCGGCCGACTGAACCATAGCGTCAATCAGGTCTAACTGCTTTCCGTCCAGCTCACCGGCTTCCATCGGTCCACCCGACACAAAAATCGTGGGAATATTCAATCGCATGGCAGCCATAAGCATGCCCGGTGTAATTTTATCGCAATTGCTGATACAAACCATTGCATCGGCTTTGTGGGCATTCACCATATACTCCACGCTATCGGCAATAATGTCGCGCGATGGCAATGAATAAAGCATACCATCGTGTCCCATCGCAATTCCATCGTCGATGGCAATGGTATTAAATTCGGCAGCAAAACAACCAAGTTTTTCTATTTCCGCTTTTACTTTCTGACCAATTTCATGTAAATGAACATGCCCGGGAACAAATTGTGTAAATGAATTGACGATGGCAATAATAGGTTTTCCCATCTGATTATCCTTCATTCCATTTGCACGCCACAATGAGCGCGCTCCGGCCATTCTACGACCACCTGTGCTGGTAGCACTACGTAATTCCTGTTTCATGATTATTTGTTCTATTGTTCTTCCTTTTTTTCAAAAATCTCATTATCCAAATCGAGGATCTTTTTCCAAATAAAAAACCTTTCTCCGTTATGGTGAGAAAGGTTTTCTGTATTTCACATACATTTATACAACGTAACCATCTCACCTCTGATTGTAGACCAATAGAAGCACGACGAGTACGAGAATAGTATAAATGCGTTGAGAAGTCATATTTTCTGTATATTTCGGCTGCAAAGATACGGCAAGAATTCGAAATGTCAAATAATTCAGAAGAAAAAAATGTTATTTTTATTCAAACTGTAAGAATACGGGCTGCTTTTCTGCGAAAAAATCATAATTCTCAATTAAATGAGCAATTTCAATGAAAATGTGTTATATAAAAAATACATGCAGCGCAAAGATAAGCGGTACAAAAAGAATAATGACCATAAATTTATATTATTTTTGCAAGCTATTTCGACTAATATCATGGACAAAAAAAACTATCAATATATCAACCACATTAACTCACCAATTGATCTAAAAGGAATTAATAGAAATGAGCTCCCCGCGGTTTGCGATGAACTTCGCCAATTTATCATTGATGAAGTATCAAAGAATCCCGGTCATTTAGGGTCTAATTTAGGTGTTGTTGAACTAACAGTGGCGCTTCACTATGTATTTAGTACCCCGTACGACCGTATAGTATGGGATGTGGGACATCAGGCTTACGGGCACAAAATTCTGACAGGTCGTCGCGACCGTTTTTATACCAATCGGCAATTCAAAGGTTTGTGTGGGTTTCCATCACCCAAAGAAAGTGAATACGATGCTTTCGGCACGGGACATTCTTCAACATCCATTTCGGCTGCTTTAGGCATGTCGGTTGCCTCCCTGCTAAAGGACGAGAGAAACCGGCAAGTTGTGGCAGTTATTGGCGACGGTGCCATGACAGGCGGCCTGGCATTTGAAGGGTTGAACAATACTTCGATGGATAAAAATAACCTACTGATTGTTTTAAACGACAACCAAATGGCCATCGATCCGGTACAGGGAGGGTTTACACAGTACCTAGTAGATATAACTACTTCGCGTACTTACAACAAGATCCGTTTTAATGCGTACAGGATACTTAAGAAGTTGAATATACTCAACGACGATAAAAAAAACAGGATAATCCGTATCAACAACAGCGTTAAGGCTACGCTTACCAGGCAGCATAATATTTTCGAAGGTCTTAATATCCGTTATTTTGGTCCGGTTGATGGGCATGATGTGGATGGCTTGGTGCGAATCATGTCCGAAATAAAGAAGTTCAACGGTCCGAAAGTACTCCATGTCATTACAAAAAAGGGGAAAGGCTACGAACCGGCAGAAAAATCGGCTACCGTATGGCATGCTCCTGGAAAATTCAATGTTGAAACCGGCGAACGTAAAGTAGCTGATCCCAATGCTACAACTCCACCACTATTTCAGGAGGTTTTTGGTGAAACGTTATTGGAACTTGCTCAAAAAAACAAAAAAATCGTTGCCATAACTCCGGCTATGCCTTCGGGTTGTTCCATGACAATCATGCAAAAAGAATTACCAAGTCGTGTCTTTGATGTAGGTATTGCCGAAGGTCATGCAGTAACTTTCTCGGCCGGAATGGCCAAAGAAGGTCTGATTCCGTTCTGCAATATTTACTCTTCGTTTATGCAACGGGCATACGACAACTTGATCCACGACGTGGCTTTACAGGAATTGAATGTAGTCATGTGCCTGGATCGAGCCGGCATAGTAGGTGCAGACGGAGCTACACACCACGGATTATTCGATTTGGCTTACATGCGCTGCATACCTCATTTGACTATTGCTGCACCGCGAAACGAAATAGAACTCCGTAACCTGATGTTCACGGCCCAACAACCTGACATGGGTCCATTTGTGATTCGATACCCACGTGGAAAAGGAACGCTCATAGACTGGAGACATCCAATGAAAGCAGTAGTCGTAGGTAAAGGTGAATGTTTGAAACCCGGAAAGGATTTAGCCGTTCTGACAATAGGAACCATGGCTATTAATGCAGCAAAAGCAATTCAAAAGATTGAAAACGATCAAAACGTTTCAGTTGCACATTACGATCTGCGTTTTCTAAAACCGTTGGACGAAGCATTACTTCATGAAGTCGGAAAAAACTTCAAACAAATCATCGCCATCGAAGACGGCGTGATCAACGGTGGATTTGGTAGCGCAGTACTTGAGTTTATGTCTGATAACAATTACAGCATTCACTTGAAGCGACTTGGCATTAATGATACATTTGTTGAGCACGGAACACCAGAAGAGCTATACACTATGTTGGGACTCGATGCAGATGGAATTGCTAAAAGCATTACCGAATGCCTGAAAGACTCAAAAAGTATGAAGCTTGAGAAATTCAATGTTTAAAAACATCTTGCTTCGGAGAAACAGATAAGCCACGGAAACAATTTCGTGGCTTATTTATTTTAGAGTCGAACAAACAACATGCGGATACAGTTATTTAGATGAAACTTTTTCGCAAACAATTTATATAAAAATGGACTTACAAATAAATACCTACAAATATGGCGAGCGCCCTGAAGTCACGAAACCCGATCCTGAATTTTACAACCATCTGGGCGAAGAAGGAATCCGGAAACTAATAAGCAGACATTATGATTTGCTTCGGGTAAGTTCCATTAAACATTTATTCGCAAAAAATGATGCAGAGTTTGAACTTTCGAAACAACATTCTGCCGATTTTATTATTCAGATTTGTGGTGGACCAGACTATTACAAACAGCACAGAGGTCGCGCTGCCATGATGGATCGTCATGCACCGTTTTCCATAACCCTCGAAGGGCGCAAGGTATGGCTTAACTGTTATAAAGAAGCGCTACTGGAACTTGATATTCCGGAAAATTTAGTACTTTCGTTTTGGAATTATGTCAATGTATTTTCCATCTGGATAGTAAATACTCCAGCAGGTATATTCAAAATAAACAGCAAATTATAAACCGGTTTTAGCGCTTATCCCAGACCTGTCATATGAAACATATTTTCATTCTGTTGATTTCACTCCTTACAGTCAACTCTTTTTCGCAGCCCACCCCACCAATCAAAGAACCTTTACGAGTGGAACTGAACAAAAAAGGGAAAGCCGCAGTACTAAAATACCTGAATGCAGCAAAATGGAATGAGCTTTTCCCTTACCGGCACGGGCATAACCCTACCAACCCATTAAAATCCAAAGGAGACTTTTATTCGTTTAATGCATTTGTAGAAGCAACCCGCCTGTTTCCTGAGTTTCTTTCGATTGGCGATGCAAGCACTCAAAAGCGGGAATTAGCTGCATTTCTGGCCAACATTGCTCAGGAAACAAGTGGAGGATGGGCGAAGGCTCCGGGTGGATATTTCAAATGGGGACTTTATTACGTAGAGGAAGTTGAAGACAGCACAAAAAACAGATACATCGACCTCACAAAAAAGAGATACCCACCGGCTCCGGACAAAAGTTATTTGGGCAGAGGACCTAAGCAGCTTAGCTGGAACTATAACTACGGTCAATTCAGCGAGGCCTGGTTTGGCACCAAAGATTCCCTGCTACTTCATCCGGAACGGGTCGCACAAAATCCCGTATTGTCGTTCGGTTCGGCGCTCTGGTTTTGGATGACCCCGCAGTTTCCTAAACCGTCTTGCCACGACATTATGATCGGGAAGTGGAAACCAACGCCCAATGATATTGAAAAAGGGCGTGTTCCGGGATTTGGGGCTACGGTAAACGTTATTAACGGAGGACTGGAGTGTGGACTTGGCACTATACTTGACAAAACTGCTTATCGTTACAAATATTATCTGTATTTTTGCAAATACTTTCATGTTTCGCCGGGCGAAAATGTCACCTGTAGCACTCAAAAGCCTTTTGGGCAATAAATATTGCTAGTACAGAGCTTCTGGCTGCTAATTTAAATTTTACAAAACGGATTGATATATAGTACTTATTATCCGATCTGCATTTCAAAACAGAATACTCACTAAAAAATATAAAATCATGGCTAAGTCTCAAGACGCTAAAAAAACGACAAAAAAAGAACCTCTTAAAACCCCAAAAGAGAAAAAAGAGGAAAAGAGAGAAAAAAAACTGAAGAAAGGATGATCCAAGCCTAAAACTTATTTTTCAGGACAACATTCCCCTTATTCTCATCGGACATCTCCAGTTTCACATCGTATAGAAAGGGTTCAGACAGCTTTTCCAAAAAAGAGAAAAAACCTGAAAGTTGTTGGACAAATCCGGCATAAGAGGAGTATCATCTTTTTATAGTACACAAACATTTTTCATCTAAACCCCCGATAGAATTTAGCTATCGGGGGTTTTATTGTTTATGATAAAAAGACGTCCATTTTTTTTGAAAAATATTTTGTTGTTAATGTTATAATATTTATATTTGCGCTTAAGTTTTAGAAAGAAATAACTAAAAACCTAGCAACTACAAAATGAAAAGAGAACTATTACCTACAAAATTTCCCGGAATTGAGAGTGAGGTCTACGCAGGATTCTGGATTCGTGCTGCTGCCAAAATTCTAGATTTCATTATACTTCTACCACTAGTAGGGATTTTACTTTATGTTAATGGATTAAGCAAGTCGGCCTATTTTTATACCGTTGTCCCGAATTTGCTGTTTGGCGTTTTCTTTGAAGTGTATCTGGTAAAAGTTTACGGAGGAACACCTGGCAAACTAATTATGGACATCAAGATCATACAGAAAAATGGCGATGACGTAAACTGGAACGCAGCAATCTACAGATATGCCGTAGACTTCTGTCTGGCTGTTCTGGGTATTTACCTAATAATTCTGACATTAAATTCTATTGACGACAGTTACTATGCCGGCTTAGGATTCACAAAAAAATACACGCTTATTTCAACCATCAATCCTACTTTGTCCGAAATTCAATCGTGGATCAATTATTTGTGGGCTATCAGTGGAACTATTGTCCTACTTGCTAATCCCAGAAAGCGGGCAATCCATGATTTTATTGCCGGAACCGTAGTTATAAAATCCATTTACCTTGATAAAATACGGGAAAGTTCAGACTCTAATCAAAGCCCAGAGATTTAGCACCAAAGCCTGATTTCTGGGCAAAACAAAACAGATTTCGACGGCATATAAAGATGAGTCTGAATCAGAAACGTGCAAATAACCGCAAACAGCACAAGTTATCACAAATAAGGCTTTTAAAATTGAATACAATTTACTAAATTTTAAACCAACAAGATTTTATTGATTTACGTATTTTGTTATTTGCGGTCAAAAAAGCATCTGATACAGGTTCATCTTTGTCTGTCCAAACAGGGGAATATCATTTCATCTGCTTTTCACATTCCACCATTCTTTATATCTTTGCAGTAGCATACGAAAAAAGCGGATTCAGTCATGAACGAACAAAAAAAAGCGGTAATAATAGGTGCAGGTGTAGGGGGAATAGCAACATCTGTTTTTCTCGCACAAAACGGGTTTACCGTTGAAGTATACGAGAAAAATGCTCAACCGGGTGGCCGCTGCGGGCAAATGGAACAGGCCGGCCACAGATTCGATTTGGGTGCAACTATCTTACTCATGCCATCACTTTACAGGCAGGTTTTTGCTGCGTTGGGGATGGACATGGACAAAGAGCTTGAGACCAAATCGCTGGAACCTGTTTACAAACTATTCTTCGGCGATGGAACTGATTTTGCATTTACTCGTAATGCCGAAAAGATGCAAAAACAACTCGAAGGTATGGAATGCGGAAGTTTTTCGCATTACGAACGCTACGTAAAAGAGGGATACGATTTTTTCAATAGCTCCATGAATGGATTACTGAATAAGAACTTTTACCATGTTTTCCAATTCATCAATTTAAAAAGTATAATGTTGCTTATCCGGTTAAAAACCTGGATTAAACACACCGACTACATTCAACGGTTTTTCAAAGACACACGTCTGCAAAAAGCGTTTACGTTTCAAAACATTTACGTAGGACAAAACCCGTATCGTCAACCGGCATTCTTCTCCATGCTGCCAGGTGCCGAAATTGCCGAAGGTGCGCTTTTTCCGAAAGGAGGTATGCACCGCATGGCAACAAAGCTATTGGAAACAGCTACGAAACTGGGCGTACAATTTCACTATAAAGCGGAGGTAGATAAAATAATAGTAAACGGGAACAAAGCCGAAGGTATCCGACTGGAAACAGGAGAAGTGATCGCTGCCGACATTGTGGTTGGGAACGCCGACCTACCTTACATTTACAACACACTACTGCCCGCTAGTCGGAAGTCAAAACAACTAAAGAAGAAAGAATATTCCTGCTCGGCTCTCGTTTTTCACTGGGGAGTGGATAAAATATATCCCCAGCTGGATCATCACAGTATTTTTCTGAACGAACCTTACAAAGAAGGAATGGAAAAGATTTTCAATGAAAAATCATTATCCGATAATCCCAGTTTCTACGTACATGCGCCAACTCGCACCGACAAATCGGCTGCACCCGACCATGAAGATACACTGTCAGTCATTATTCCCGTTGGTCACATTGATGAAAAACACAATCAGGACTGGTTTCAAATAAAGCAATCGGCACGCGAAGCGGTAATCCGGAGGCTGAAAGAAGCCGGTTTGACGGATATTGACGAGCATATCAAATTTGAGATATGCTTTACACCAAAGACTTTTGAAAGCTACTGTAACATAAGTAACGGATCGGTTTTCGGGAGTTTAAGCCACACCATTTTTCAGATGGGCTATTTTCGCCCACACAACCGTCATGCAAAATATAAGAATCTATATTTTGTGGGTGGAAGTACACATCCGGGCAATGGAGTTCCACTCGTACTACTGTCAGCTAAACTTACGAGCGAACGTATTTTGAAAGATTCATTGAACTAAATATGAAAACATTATTTCAACCGGGGACCAAACTTTATTCGGACATTTTTCATTCTATCGACTTTGACAAAATCGTCGATCATCCGAATATCCTGATTGCAGCACATTTTTGGGATGAAGAACGTTACCGAGCAGCAAAAATCTGTTATCGGTTTATGCGCGCCATCGACGATCTGATTGATAATTACAAATCGGAACATGAAACCATTGCCCCTGAAGAGAGAGCGCACTTCGAAGCAAGTGTTAGCAACTGGATAAGCACCATTTTGCAGGCACCAACAGAAGACACGTCGCAAACAGAACTGATTGAAACTATTCAAAAGTTCCGCGTTCCGGCATGGCCTCTCGAAGCATTTGCACGCTCAATGATCTATGACATTTATCACGACGGCTTCCCTACCCTATCGGGGTTTCTCGATTATGCAGCAGGAGCGTCGGTGGCACCGGCATCCATCTTTGTACACTTGTGCGGACTAACCCGACAAGACGAACAATACCTGGCACCGGCTTTTGATGTAAAAGAAGCTGCAACACCCTGTGCAGTTTTCAGCTATCTGGTACACATTATTCGCGATTTTGTGAAAGACCATACACATAATCTGAATTATTTTCCAGATGACTTGCTCGCCAAATACCAGCTCGACCGCGAGAAACTACTTACCATGGCACACGGTGCCGAAATCACAACAGGCTTCCGCGAAATGATCCGGGAATTATACCTGGTAGCTGATGAATACCGTAGGAAAACTTATGAGATTATGCAACGAATTAAACCACAACTGGAACCTCGCAGTCAATTAAGCCTGGAAATCATTTTTGCACTCTACCTTATGGTATTCGAACGCATTGACGTGGACCACGGCACTTTCAGCACCCGGGAACTCAACCCGACACCCGACGAAATTAAAGAACGGGTATGGGCTGTGATTGAAAAATTTGAACGAAAATAAGCCGAAGGAATGACATTTTAAAGAGCTGCACCTGCATGGCTACAACAACAGAAAACTGCAGGTTCATTATTCGACAAGCACAACAAGATCAAAAACAAACACTATGCGTAAAAACTCAACCGACTCTCCGTTTTTCCAAAAATCGATTATTCAATCTGATTTTGGCAGTATTGATTATTCCGACGTCTTTAGCATAGAAATACCCAATCCTCATCATTATTCTATCGATTATCTGGCAGCCGACTTATTCGGCAGCAGTCCACGGTGGGTTACAGTACTATTTGCTGTCCGCAACTTCATTGTAGGATGCTTTGGCCTAAAATCCGGAAATGCTACCAAAATAAGCAGGCCAGATCCAGCAGTTTATTATCCGGTAGGATCGACGGTCAGCCTGTTTCGGGTAGAAAGCAGAACTGATAATGAAATCATACTGGGCGAAAAAGACAAACACTTGAATTTCAGAACCGGCATTATGCTAGAGCCGATCAACGATACAACAATCAGGCTCTACTCTTCCACCCTCGTACGTTACAATAATTTCTTCGGAAAGTTTTACTTCTTTTTCGTAAAGCCTTTTCATCGGATTATTGTCAGAAACATGCTGAAGCGGGTTGTAAAACAAATAGCTTAACGAGCTGCATCAAACATCACAGATTTCGCGTCGCCAGACTTCGAAGAAAACCTGAAAGCTGTGAATTATGCAACATATAAGAACAATAATATAACTGCAAACAGACCGGATGTTGTAGTTTTGTACGGATGTCCCATTTTCGGGAAAACAGACCTCATACAAAACTCAACATGACAAAACTATTCCTCCTTATCGTTTGCATTCCGTTTTATCCATTTGGTTATGCGTCCGTTACATAAACCAGCCAGTCTTCAACCAAAGAAGTGCAAACCGACAGCCTGACAGAAGTCGACAAGAAAAACGTTACAGCACAAACAGTACAAGAAGTTTTCACAAACTACTACCAAAAAATTCTGGCGATTCGAAAGAATTATGCCCCAATGAGCCGAATGAATTACATTGATGCTTATGTAAAAACAGCGCTGGACAGTGTAGGAGCTAACATTTCAAACAAAGTTTACATCCACCGTTTTGCGACAAATGAAAAAAGATGGACCGACACCGACCTGTCCGAAGTAATAGCCATCACCCGAATAAGAACCATCGACAGGATAAAAGCAATATCAAAAGATGTGGATGAAAAGGTGTTGAATGTTTTAACAACAAACACAAACGACAAAGCCGAACTAACCGAAGCGGAAGTAAAAGCAGAAATCAAAGAATAGTTAACGTCCTAAACATTCGCGAAAGCTCTTCTGTTAGAATGCCAATTAAATTTCATCATTTCAACCTCAATATGGAACACAAAAAATCAAAAAACATTCATCAGATTATGCGTGGCTTACACCGCGATGTAGGATACTTCATCATCGGACTGATCATTATTTACACATTAAGCGGAATCGTATTCATTTACCGCGACAGAGACTTTTTAAAACACGAGACGCGGATTGAAAAGACTGTTGCACCCGGCATAGCCGCTTCCGACCTTGGCGAAACACTCAAAATCAAGAATTTCAAGGCGACAAAAACAGAAGGAGAAATCGTATACTTCAAAGAAGGCACCTACAATGCAGCTACCGGAGCTGCCAGCTACAGCGTAAAAGAATTGCCCCTGGTACTGAAGAAATTCGGAGACATACACAAAGCAAATTCAAAAAGTCCGGTACATTGGATCACTACCATTTTCGGGGTATTGCTTCTTTTTCTGGCCATATCGGCATTGTGGATGTTTAAACGAGGTACAAAATTGTTCAGCAGAGGACTTATTCTGACCGCCGCCGGCATTTTATTTTGCATAGTCCTGTTTTTCTTATAAAAACAGCTAAGTCAACCGACATCGCAACGCTCAAACGAATCTGATTAAAAAGCAGGTTTACACACAGGGGGATTCTTTTTATAGAAATCCCCCATTTTACAATTGCTTGTTTCTTTGTATATTTGCACCTGAAATTATTTTTAGAATTACACGCTTCAACGATTAAACATTTTCATAATAATATGGCCGACGATAAAAAAGTTATTTTCTCAATGGTAGGAGTCAGTAAGACTTTTCCTCCTCAAAAAAAAGTATTAAACAACATTTATCTTTCATTTTTCTACGGAGCCAAAATCGGTATTATAGGTTTAAACGGTTCGGGTAAGTCAACCCTGCTGAAGATCATTGCCGGAATCGAAAAATCGTTCGATGGTGAAGTGGTGTTCTCACCCGGATACTCTGTAGGCTATCTGGAACAAGATCCGAAGCTCGACCCAACCAAAACGGTCAAAGAAATTGTGCAGGAAGGCGTACAGGAAGTGGTGGATATGCTTGCCGAATACGAACATATCAACGAACAATTTGCCGAACCGGATGCGGACTTCGACAAACTCATTGCCCGTCAGGGTGAACTGCAAGAGCTGCTGGACCATGCCGACGCATGGAACCTGGACAACAAACTGGAACGCGCTATGGACGCTCTTCGTTGCCCGCCCGAAGAATGGTTGGTGCAAAACCTCTCCGGAGGTGAACGCAGACGTGTAGCTCTGTGTAGGTTGTTGCTTAGCAATCCCGACATTCTGTTGCTCGACGAACCGACCAACCACCTTGATGCCGAATCGGTAGAATGGTTGGAACATCACCTGCAACAATATGCCGGAACAGTCATTGCCATTACGCACGACCGTTATTTTCTGGACAATGTATCCGGCTGGATATTGGAACTGGATCGCGGCGAAGGTATTCCGTGGAAAGGAAACTACACATCGTGGCTGGAACAAAAAACAACCCGTATGGCCGGCGAAGAGAAACAAGCCAGCAAACGACGCAAG
>WSSedL1CaDRAFT_10000783_pt1 | contig 21070 bp, 14 predicted proteins | sample WetSurSL1Cattail_FD_9464 | JGI IMG/M metagenome (IMG submission 9464)
TAACCTCAAAATTCAATTTAACCGGAGCCGCAACATCCGCTAATGAAACATCAATATTTCCAATGGGAATGCAATTGCCAATAGGGATCATCTCTTTTTTGAAAATACCGCTTGCAACAGCTGACCCATTATTGGTAACTTTCCAAATAACTTCTGCGTTTTTGAGAGGACTGGGTCCGAAATGCGAAACCTCAATATTTGCCTTAAATTGTTCGCTATTCTTGTAAACAAATTTGGTTAATCGAGCCAGAGGCACTGTTGAATTGCAGAATTGACTAAATTCTTTTGCGGTGATATAGCCTTTTTCATCCCAGAAAGCATCTAACACACCAACCAAAGCAGTACCCTGTCCTGTGTAATCATTTAACGAAAGTAGTTGAAATCCCGCAAGTCCGTGAGTACGAAGCGAAGCTTCAATTTCCGCCTTATAACAAAGGCTTTGGAGTTTACCTGAAGCCATTAAAAAGTCAGTTCCCTGACCATCCATATTTTTGTCAGACAGATCCTCTTTAAACAGTTCAAAATTCCTGGCTTTGAATGGGCCTTTATATTTACGTATTTCATTGAAGTTTGGGAAAGCACACCATTGACCCATTTCGTGAGTAACATAAGGTACTTTTTGATCTTCGAGCTTATCCCTGTAATCGAAATCCGCATTCGGGAGCTCCTTCCATGAAAGGCCCCGAGGTTTCGCCCTCACAAGGTATTCACTTTGAGGAATAATTTTCCAGCTACCTCCTGTGGATGCTCCGGTATATAAACGTCTGGGATCTTTATTTTTCCAATAGACTACCCATTTATCAAGAAATGTTACGTAATTACCGCGGGGTTCATTTCCGTAGGCAAACATGGCAAATGAAGGGTGGTTGCCATATTCTTTTACTATGCGGCTTGTTTCATCGAGAATATATTGATCAATAGGTTTGCCATCACCTAAGGATGTTCCATGGTTAGCCCAACTTGGCCCTTCAGGCTGCAAATAAAATCCACTTTTGTCGGCGGCAATAAATGCTGCTTCAGGAGGACAAATGGAATGAAAGCGCATGTGATTTAATCCAAACGAGCGGCATATTTTAAATATTCTTGCCCATGAAGCCTCATCCATAGGCATATATCCTGTTAATGGGAACACGCAATTTTCAACAGTTCCACGCAGGAATGTTTCTCTTCCATTTATTACAAAACGGGTACCGTTTATTTTCATTTCCCGCATTCCAAATAATATAATCTTTTTATCAACAACTTTGGGGCCCTCCGAGAGTGTCACTGTTAAATTATACAAAGCTGGGTTAAACTCGTCCCACAATTGAACATCAGTTCCCATGGGATAATCAATAAACAAGGTATCAGTTCCCGATTTAAACGTAGTTTCAAGCGGCTTAATTTGCTGAATTACTTTTGAATTATTTGACTCGGCTGAAATGGTTATCTTTCCCTCAACTAATTTATAGATATCTAAAACAAGAACAACTTTAGCAGTCTTTAAAGTTACATTAGGATAAATCTGCACATCCTTAAAATAGTTAGCGGAACCTGCAATCAGTTCCAAACGACCTGCGATGCCGTTCCAATTTCCTTGTGTTTGATCAGTAATACTATGAGAATCGGGGCCTGGGTTAATGTCTTTTGTCCTATTATCAATTCGAATTGTTATAATGTGTTTTCCAGGTGAAATCATGCCTGTAATGTCATATTGGTGAGGTACAGAAAGGCTGTTCTTCATGCCTGCTGGTTTATCGTCTACCCAAACCATTGTTTCCCAATGTGGGCGTTCGAGAAATAGGACTATTCTATTTCCTTTCCAATTCTTAGGAATTTCAATTTCTTTTTGATACCAGGCGGCACCAATATAATGCTTATCAGGTGTAAGCCAAAACGGGAATTTTAAATTACCCGGTTGACGGTATTTAGCCATATGCGGATTAAAGAACCAGGAACTATCATATATACTACCAGTCCATTGCGTTTTGAGTGTTAGGTTGTCTCCCCTTCCATTTTCAAGCATGGATCCCGGTAATTTAATTTGATCATTAAGCGTGTGTTTGAACCATTCTTCTTTTAATCCCACATCATCCCGGTCAATCTGAAACTTCCATATTCCGGAAAGCGATATTTTACCTGCTTCCTGCCCTGTTACTTGAAAATGAATAATAATGGATAGAAGCGCTACAGTTAGTAATTTCCTCATTGTATTTTTAGTAATTATTGATTTCTGATGTTCTTATCTTGTTTTTATGCTAAATTATTAATTAAACACTAATTGGCAATATGGATTCCATAAATTTAAGGAGAAGGCGGCGACTGTATGTCATTATCTGAGATATATAAGGCTTATCCTGTTTTTTCTTTGAAAATTTATTGCCATCTTTCCAAACATTTGTTAAATTCCTAATTTGTCATATTTTCATAAATAGCATGAATATACCTGAAACTTACACTAACGCGTGGGGTTTAACCTTGAAAAGCATCATTGTTTCAAGTCTTTTGGTTCTTTGCCTCATGCAGGGTAAATCCCAATCAGTAAATGAGCCCGAATTATCAACATATTATTTTTTCATAGATAGTTTGATTAAGAATGATAATTTTTTTGCAGCAAGGGATTTTTATCTTAAACACAAAAGCACCCTGACAGAATATCATCAATTATTGTCGGGTGCAAGCATCGACAATTTCTTTAACAGATTGGATTCTTCTAATCAGAAAATTAATCTTTTGCTAAAGAAATATGATGCCAGTTTGACCGATTCAATAAAATATACCCTTTTAACAATCAAGCAGGCCAATCATGGAAAGCTATACGAATATCGCGAAGCTTTCAATACCATCAATCAAATATTGAATAGATACAATCGTTTTCTGAGTACCAGTGAAAAGCAAGACACGTATAACACCCGCATCATATGGAAATCACTGGCAAATCAGCCCAAGCAAACTATCGAAATTTTAAAAAACACTCGCTTACCCATATTGCGGGATAAAGTCGGTTTAGCCAACCTCACTGTAACTAATGGTAAGGAAGATGTGCTTTTTGTGTTCGATACAGGCGCCAATTTTTCGACAGTGACTGAAACGATGGCCAATAAGTTTAAAATGGCATTGATGGATTCCGTTATCGATGTAACAGGTGTAACGGGTAATAAAGTGAAGACAAAAATAGCTGTGTGTCCTTTGATAACTTTGGGACATATTAAAATTCATAATGCTGTCTTTTTGGTATTTCCCGATAGTGCCCTGGCATTTCCTCAAATCAGTTTTCAGTTGAATGGTGTGATAGGGTTCCCAATAATTGAAGCAATGAAGGAGTTGCAGATTACGCATAATGACGAGTTTACTGTTCCACGAATACCCTCCAGCAATGCAATTCAAAATATGGCGCTCGATTTTCTAACCCCGGTTATAGACCTCAATGGGGAAAGTTATACTTTTGATACCGGCGCTGATGGCACAATGTTGTACGATACTTATTTCAGCAAACATAAAGCAGAAATAGAAGGCCTGTATAAAGAAACTGAGCTCAATATTGGTGGCGCGGGTGGCAATATCCGTAAAAAGGGTTACAAAATTACGTTTTCCACCATCATCAACAACAAGCACGTATCTGTTGACTCCGTATTTGTTTTTAAAGAAAAAATAAAAGAGGAAAAGAAACAGATTTATGGTAACATCGGTCAGGATCTGATAAGAAAATTCGAAAAAATGACACTCAACTTTGATGCGATGTTTATAAAATTTGAATGAGCACCTTATTGCAAAAAAGCCTTGCAATAAAACCGCTTTTAAATCAAATGGAAGATATTATCAAAAAATTTACATCTTCTATAAAATCATAAAAAAAAATTATTCTTAACTTATACCCAGAATTAAAAAAGGCTGCCTAATTTACTTTTTAGACAGCCTCGACATATTTTTAGCCCGGGGCAACACCCCGGGTTTAACGCATACAAGTATTTCGCGCCGTGGATGACTTTGCGCAAAAAGTAAATCTTTTATTCGGCGCTGAGGCTCATTGCTCTCATTAAGATATCTTTTTTTTCAAGCCAAAAGTAATTCAAGTCTTCGATTAATTGATTATCGTGGCTCAAATAAAACTATGTTTTCCCTACCCAGGGCGATGTCTTGGACTAATATATTCGGCCCATTCAGGGCTAAAAACAGCATTGTGCCTTTCTTCCTGTGTCTTTCTTCTTATCTATGCATAATCTGAGTGAGAAAGTTTATATTTGAAGCAAAATTTGTGCTGTTTGCGTGATGAAAATTAAATTATTGCTTCTGCTGTTTCTGTTTATAACTATTTCTATCCCTAATTTTGCCCAACGTACCCCTCAGGAAGAAGCCCTTCAGCTTTTTGAAGATGGGAATTACAAAGAAGCGTTACCTTGTTTTAAAAGGTTGATAACCCTGTTCCCGAAAGACGCCAGGTATCAATACTATGCAGGCGTTTGTATGGTGCAAAATAACGCCGAACTACAAAAGGCAATCGATTATCTGACCTTTTCTTCAACGAAAACAGTTCCCCGCAATGTTTATTTTTTTCTTGGCAAAGCTTATCATTACACTTACCGTTTTAACGAAGCCCTTGAGGCATATCTAAAATTTCAGCAATTTGGAGAACGTGCTGATAAAGAACTATTACAATGCGATATGCATATCAATATGGCCAGAGAAGGGAAAAAACTTCTTGAAAAAAAGTATGAACTTGATTTGCGTAAAACAGATACCATCAATCGTGAAGATTTGTATAGCTTTTATAACCGGCAATTGAAAAGTGGTAAATTTGTGGAGAAAGAAGGTAGAAGCTCATTCCTCTCGCAAACAAAAGACATGACATGGTGTTTCGTCCCATCTTTATTGAGCAATAGCCAACCTGTGTTCGAAAGTTTGCCGGGTGGTAATCATAAAAGCAAGGATTTATTTCAGGTTCAGAAATTACCAGAGGATGAATGGTCGCATCCTGCAAATTTAGGATCAATTATTAACTCACCGTACGATGAAGATTATGCGTTTTTCAACGTCGGTACCTCTACATTATATTTCGCTTCCAAAGGCCATAACTCAATGGGAGGATATGATTTGTTTAAATCTGTTTTTAATCCCGACACTAAAAGTTGGTCCACCCCTCAAAATATGGGATTCCCTTTCAATACCCCATATGATGATTTTATGTTCGTCCCCTCCGATGATCAAACCAGAGCCATTTTCGTATCGAACCGTGGAACTTCCGGTAACAAGCTCGTAGTATATACCATTCCCTTTTCAAACAATTATTCTACGGTAGATCTCAATTCTAACATCAATTATGTTTCACAAGCAAATTTATCCAAAGCTTCTAAACCCGTTGCAAAAACAATGGAGTCCAAACCGGAAACAAAACCCGTGAAACAAATAAAACCTCCAGTTTCACATGCTTATCCTGTCGAACTACTAAACCAAACTGAATATAATAATCTTTTGAATTCGGCTTTGCAATACCAATTGCAAAGTGATTCAATTAGCAGGGTAGCGGAAGATTTAAGACTAATTGCACAAAATTCAAAGAATGCCACGGAAAAAGATAAATTAAAAAAGGAAGTATATTCACTCCAGCAACGATCGAAATCAACACAGCATAAAGCGGATGAACTGTATGAAAAGGCTCGTAATTATGAAGAAATGTACTCAAACAAAAAAGAGCAAAAGGAAAGTTCGCCAAAAGTTACACAGGATATGATGCGGAACGCCTTAATAACTGATACTTCTAAACCGCCTGAGCCCAAAAAGATTGAGGAAAAGCGTGTGAATAATAGTAAGCCTTCTAAAACTACCGTTATTTATGAATTTAAAGTAATGGCTAAATCTCCATACGCCTCTACTGAGCAAATACCGATGAATCAGAAATTGCCGGATGGTCTTATTTATCGTATTCAAATGGGGGCGTTTTCTAAACCTGTGGAACCCGATCGCTTTAAAGGTATTGTTCCCATTAATGCCGAATCAGTAAAAAACGGAACAATTACCAAATACTATGCAGGTCTTTTCAATCGTATGGCCGATGCTGAAAAAGCGCTGAATAAAGTCCGTGAATATGGGTTTAAGGATGCTTATATCATTTCCTTTTATAACGGAAAAAATATTCCTATCAACAGAGCTAAGGAGCTTGAAAAAGATAAACCGTAATAACCGCTGACACCCCAATTTATTCTATATATGAGGTTTAGGAGTAATTCGCTTTATTGAAAAATAATCGCTACATTAGCTTGTTAAAATAAAGCAGTTTCAGTAATGATAAAAAACTTTATTGTACCCATCGATTTTTCGGACGATTCGCTCAAAGGGCTGGAATTAGCTTTACTATTTTCGACCAAACTATACGTTAATATTCAAATGGTTTATGTTCAAAAGAGAACAGCTGAGCATTTTCCAAGCGCAATCCGCGAAGAATACAACAAATCCAAGGAATTTTTCGAAAAAATTATAGGAGAGTATTCTCCAAGACTGGGAAATGGCTCAAAATTACGATATATCATCAAAAAGGGCCCAAAAGTATATGAAGAAGTAGTTAATCAGGCAGAATCTTATAAAGATGGAATAATTACTGCTTCAACTCATGGCGCATCGGGTTTTGAGGAATTTTTTCTGGGCAGTAATGCCTTTAAAATTATTTCAGCAACAACACAACCAGTTATTGCTATTAGAAAGGGTATGGTTCCGGAAACCTTTGGAAAAATTGTGCTACCCATTGACATCCAATCAGAAACACGTCAAAAAGTACCAGTAACTGCCACTATCGCGGAATTGTTTGGCTCCGAAATTCATGTTATTGAAGTGGCCAGTTCGCATAGTGCAAAAGTGCATAAACGGCTTAACGCATATTCAAAGCAGGTGAATAGTTATTTAAAAAGCAGAAACATAAAAATAATAAACCATACTTTATTTGGCGACAACGTTGCTGATATTGCGGTAACATATGCTGACTCGATTAAAGCTGATATGATTTCAATAATCGCTGAGCAAAAAAGCAGCATTACAAATTTAATTCTTGGAAATTATGCTCAACAGATACTGAATAAAGCAGTAATTCCGGTACTTAACGTTACACCAAAGGAAATCCAGATAAAGGGAACATTCAGCACCCATGGTGATTAAAGATCATCGAGTTCCCAGGTCTCTTCATCATCCCAATTAGAACGTACCGTAAGTTCCTTGTTAAAGTATAACACTCTCTCAGGCTGCATTTTTTTCTTGAAATCCCCGGTATCCCAAAGTTTATTGTGATTATTGTCATAAATCACTTTCACCATGTATTTTCCAGGATTAAGATAATTGAAAACAACGATTTGGTTTTTGTCAATTATTTTTTGTTGCACCAGATTTTCTTTTGGATCCAAAAGTTGAACAATCATTTGATCATTTACATTACTAAGATTCATTTTAATAGTTCCGTAATAATCTTCCTTTTGGGTCTTAAATTTAAAAGTGGTTGAATCGTTATTATTCTGATATAAACTTGTAATAGCAAGGGTATCCAATGTTAAAACATAATCATAGTCCGATTCCATTTTAAAGTTAACAACATACCGGAGTATTGAACTGCTATCATGCTTTAATTCAAATTTAACAGGACTAGCTTTACCTTCTTCCATCCTGAAAAAATAAATTTTTGAATTATCAATGGTCTTCACCGGCATTGACATATTCAGCAATATTTTATCAGTAATGTCTACCATAGATTTTCCGGCGCAACTACATTCAATGTTAAAAAGTTTTCCTTGTTTTTTTGATTGACGGCCTTTGGGTTTTCTATATGTTAAAGTAATAGTGTCTGATTTGGGTTTTAAATTTTCAACACTATCCTTAATGTTGTAAGTGACTTTAAATCTTAATGTATCCTGATGTATTACAGCAGTGTCTGTAATCCAATATGTTACAATCGAATCATTCCGGATAGGTCGCTCGGACACTGACCAATTCTTTTTTAAGAAATTAAGTGGCGTAAGTTCCAGTGTATCGTAAATTTGGGTATTAAACATAAATTCAAGCTTTTCCGGAACCGTTCTGGTATATTTCTTTACATATTGTTTTTGATGGTGTTCAACAAATGAATACAATAAAATTTCCGGCTTAAATGGAGCTAAAATCTTCCTCAGCGAATCCGAACGCAAAGTATCCAAAATAGAAAACAAACTATCTTTAGGTAAATAGTTTTTGGTACTTAATTGTACCAGCGTATCCGAAAAAGCAATGGCCTCTCCCGGATTATCAAACAGATAATTTTGATTTAAATCATTCAGGGCGAAGACCATAAAAGAGTCGGAGCGAATATGCGATAAAGTAAACCACCCTTCAGCATTTGCCTTTGAAATATAATCGGGCAATTGCTTACGAGGAATAGAATCCTGAAATTTACTGTAAAGCATGACAAAAATTCCATCTTTATTAGGCTGTTCATCAAACGCTTTCAATACTCTTCCGCGTAAAACAAGGGAATCGATATAATTTCCGGTTGAGACAACGAAATCGAAATTCCTTATGGGATTACTTTCATGAAAGTCAACAATTGCATCTCCGAAATAAAATCGATAGGTAGTATTTGGTTTTAAATCCTCATTAAGTAAAATTTCAACAGTTTTACCCCTGGCGGTAACTTCAGGCTTTTTCTTCATTGGAGGCGAAACAACAAACGACTTATTCAGATCTTTGAGTTGAATAAACTCATCAAACATGATATCGATTTTTTTCCCGTCAAAGTTTGTGGCATATGCCTCTGGCTTACTTCCCTCCATTTTAGGAGGTATAATGTCTTTAATACCTCCGGTTGGAGTACCTATTTTGGCACAACTAATAATCACAAACAATACCATGCCTGATAATGAGGCGCACTTAATTAACCTTGAATTCATTCGGTGTTAAGTATTTTTATGCAAACTTAAAAAGTTTATGCAGATTTACATTCACAATGTTATAAATATAACTTTAAATTAAACTGCTATAATAATGTTTTATTACCTTTGAGCGTTAATATATAATCGTCATTATATGCATATTGCTTTTATCCACTGGAATGTTAATCCTCAGATTTTCCCCTTTCTGGGTTTGTCGATACGCTGGTATGGTTTGTTATTTGCCGCTTCGTTTTATTTCGGCTATGTATTGTTTAACAGGTTTATTAAGCTTGAAAATATTCGTATCGAACTGCTCGATCGGCTGATCCTTTATGTTGGCATAGGTACTGTGTTAGGAGCCCGCCTTGGTCATTGCTTTTTTTATGATGCAAAGTATTATTTGGAAAACCCACTTGAAATTATCCAGATTTGGCACGGCGGATTAGCCAGTCACGGCGCTGCTATTGGAATTTTAGTTGCAGTTTATTTTTTTGTGAAAAAAGAAAAAGTGACTTACTTGTGGACTATGGACCGGGTTGTGGTTACTGTTGCCCTTTCAGGTTTCTTTATTCGCATGGGAAACCTCATGAATTCCGAAATATATGGAGTTCAAACATCGATGCCCTGGGGTTTCATCTTTCTTCGGGAAGGCGAAACTTTGCCTAAACATCCTACGCAGATTTATGAAGCCCTGTCCTATCTGTTGATTTTTGTATTGCTTTATAAACTTTACAACCATTACAAATCAAAACCCAAAGAAGGACTTTTATTTGGGATATTTCTCATACTAACCTTTGCTATGCGTTTTCTAATCGAATTCATTAAAAATCCGCAGGAAAACTTTGAAAAAGCACTACCCTTGGATATGGGGCAAATATTATCAATTCCCTTAATCATTGCTGGAATTATCATATTAATTTATGCATACCGGCAACCTAAACCGATAACTGAATAAGTAATTTTGCTATCAATCTGTTTTTTAGTAATTTTGCAATTAAATATAGACATATAAAATATTAATTATTAACCATTTAATCATATTAAAATGTATAAGGTAGTATTATTGCGTCATGGTGAAAGCACATGGAACAAGGAAAATCGCTTTACAGGGTGGACTGACGTTGATTTGAGCGAAAAAGGTGTTGAAGAAGGAAAAAAGGCAGGAAAAGTGTTAAAAGAAAATGGCTTCACCTTTGATTTGGCTTTTACTTCGGTACTCAAAAGAGCAATTAAAACCTTAAATTTTGCGCTTGAAGGATTGGACTTACTTTGGATACCAGTTATTAAAAACTGGCGTTTAAACGAACGTCATTATGGTGCACTGCAAGGCCTAGATAAGGCTGAAACAGCCGCACAGCATGGAGAAGAGAAAGTAAAAATATGGCGTCGTTCCTACGATGTACCACCTCCACCACTGGAAAAAACCGATCCCCGTTACCCAGGTAACTCACCAATGTACAAAGATCTCGATCCGAAAGATATTCCTGCAACCGAATGTTTGAAAGACACCGTTGCTCGCTTTGTACCCTATTGGAAAGACACCATCGTTCCTGAGATTAAAAAAGGAAAAAAAGTAATCATTGCAGCACATGGTAACAGCTTGCGTGCTTTGGTAAAATATTTGGATAATGTATCAGACAAGGACATCCTTGAATTAAATATTCCAACGGGAATGCCCTTGGTTTATGAACTGGATGCAGACCTTAAACCTATCAAACATTATTATCTTGGTGATGCCGAAGAGGTAGCGAAAGCTATGGCTGCGGTTGCTAATCAAGGCAAAGCCAAATAAAACATTTTATTTAAAGTTAACAGACAGCATTTTAGTCTGTCTGTTAACTGCCTTCTTCTATTGAACAAAGCTAACAAGTTGGTTAATGGATCATTACAATCATAAACCAAGAATAATTAACTATGATTCAAGAAATTCTGGGAAATACCTTTAATGCTATTTATGATGGTGTTTACATTATAACCGTTGCATTTACAGTTGTTCTTATTATTCAACAAAAGGGCGATCCCCTAAAGACCATATCCTGGCTTCTTGTTATTTTTCTCCTTCCTGTTATTGGTATTATTCTATATTTCTTTTTTGGAAAAAATTTTAGAAAAGAAAAAATATTTTCCCGAAAAGGTCTGATTGACCTGGAACATATGAAACTTCTAAGTTCCGATCAATTCATCAAGTTGGCTCACAAAAATATTTTTCATAACTCAAAACTTAGCAGTAAGGTTAATATCATGCGACTATTACTGAATAGTAGTAAATCCTTACTAACTGAAAAAAACAGGGTTACAGTACTTCAAAATGGCAGAGAGACATTTGATTCTATCATTCAAGCTATTGAAGAAGCCAAGCATCACATTCATCTTGAATATTATATTGTTGATGATGATCATATTGGAAATCTTATTAGAAAACTTTTAATTAAGAAAGCCCAGGACGGTGTCAAAATTCGTTTTATTTACGACGATGTTGGCTGCTGGAGCTTACCAAAACATTTTATAGATTCAATGTCCGATGCCGGAATTGATGTATATCCCTTTCTTCCTGTACGTTTTCCCTTGCTTACCAACAAAATAAATTATCGCAATCACCGAAAAATAGTTGTGGTTGATGGTAAAATTGGGTTTACTGGCGGCTTAAATGTTGCTGATCGTTATTTGCAGGGAAGCGAGGAGCTTGGTATCTGGCGTGACATGCATGTTCGACTTGAAGGTGAAGCGGTAAGTTCGCTTCAGGTCATTTTTTTGGTAGATTGGTTTTTTGTGAGCGACGAAATTGTGCAAGGCAACCCCTATTTTCCACCTGCTGATATTACAGATCATCATTTGGTACAGATTACTGCAAGTGGACCAGATTCAGATTGGGCTAGCATTATGCAGGCCTATTTTGCAGCAATTGCCAGTGCCCAATCAAATATTTATATCTCCACACCTTATTTCATGCCAAATGAGAGCATCCTCACTGCATTAAAAACAGCATCTTTAAGTGGTATTGAGGTTCGTATTATACTACCTGCCCGATCCGATTCAAAAATGGTTTTTTGGAGTTCGCGTTCCTATGTAACTGAATTACTCGAAGCTGGCATTAAAATATATTTCTATCAAAAGGGATTTCCTCATTCCAAACTGTTGCTGGTAGACGGTGTTTTGAGCTCGATTGGAACTGCAAATCTTGATATTCGAAGTTTTGATCAAAATTTTGAAGTTTCAGCATTAATCTATGATGAAAAAATTGCACTTGAATTACAGAAAAGTTATTTGTGTGATATCCAAAACAGTACTGAAATAACATTGGAAGAGTGGGAAAACCGCTCCCGTTGGGATAAAATACGTGAATCAATCACAAGGGTTTTTAGTCCATTACTCTAGAAATGAATGTCATTCCCAAAATGATATAAAACTTATATTATTTTTTTTAACTTTGCACAAAACTATTTAACAATTTTTTGTAAATTAGAGTAACGTTTCAATTGTAGAAAACACATCTAAAGTTATTCAAAGCTAACTAAGAACTTTTGACGAAGTCAAATTAATGCATTGCGCTTTTATAACATATTAAATTACGACACATTTGTTGTTTAACTAATTATCTTAATGATATGTGGTTCCACTATGATGTAATGATTTTATTCAGTTTAAGTTTATCTTTTATCATTGTTTACGTTACAATTCCTTCCATAGTAGTTGTAGCACATCGCAAGCAATTATATGATGAACCTGGTCGCAGAAAGAGTCACAACCAAAGCATACCAAACCTCGGGGGAATAGCCATTTTTGTTGGTATGGTAGTTGGAACTGGTTTGTGTATCGACATTTCGGAAACAAAGGAACTATTGCAAGTATTTGTAGCAATGTTAGTGATGTTTTTTATAGGCATTAAAGATGATATTCTTGTTATTGCTCCTGCTAAAAAGCTGTATGGCGAAATTCTTGCAGCTATCATAGTAGTTATTCTTGCCGATATAAGATTTACCAGTTTACATGGTTTCTTGGGCGTTTATGAAATTGATTACATTACAAGTATCATCCTAACCAGTTTTGTGGTAGTCGTCCTTATAAATTCCTTTAATTTAATAGATGGTATTGATGGCCTTGCATCAGGCATTGGTATTGTAGTATCACTTACTTTTGGTACATGGTTTTTCCTAACCGGTCATACCAACTATGCAATTTTATCGGCTTCCATATTCGGCACGCTGATGGCCTTTTTCGGCTTTAATGTCTTTGGAAGGAAGAATAAAATTTTTATGGGGGATAGTGGTTCATTAATTTTGGGACTTATCATGAGCATTTTGGTCATCAAATTCAATGAATTCAATATTGCTTACAACGGTCCTTATACAATTAGCTCTGCACCAGCTGTTTCATTTGGAATTCTGATTGTACCACTTTTTGATACCATACGTGTTTTCTCAATTCGACTCATAAACAAACAATCACCATTTTCAGCTGATAATAATCATGTCCATCACAGGGTATTGAAACTAGGTTTTTCACACGCTGGTTCTACAATTGTTATCTTAATGGTGAATGTTCTTTTCATATTTGTTATGTTAGCCTGTCAAACAGCGGGATTAATATCATTAATGATCCTAAACCTTTCGCTGGCCATGTTTTTTTCGGTCATAACCGAGATCTTCATTAGGCGACATAAGCAACATGCACGAATATAGTTAGTTGAAGAAATTGAATGTCTCTGATTTGTGCTTCGGCCTCTCCTAATTTTAATAAATATTTTAATACTCAAATTGGGTTCTCTTGTTAAGAAAACTAATAGGCAGCAGTTATACGGCTTATAATTTTACCCTCTCGAATTAGTTTCAACAATGAGGTTGTCAGCCTTTTTTTCCTTAACATACTCCTATAGTGCTTGCAACATTCGCGACTTATAACAAAAAAACCCCAGTAAAACTGAGGTTCTTTGTAGCGGGAGCCAGACTCGAACTGACGACCTTTGGGTTATGAGCCCAACGAGCTACCACTGCTCCATCCCGCAATATATCTTTATCTATTGTCGTCTTTTTTTGAGATTGCAAATGTAACTTACTTTTTAGTAATCTCAAAAAATTAATGTACTTTTGATGCAATTATTCTGAATTAAAGCAAAATTTCATGCCTCGTATTTTCAAAGCAGTTGATATTGAGAAAGAAGAGAAAGAACTTCGGAAAGATTATTTTGACAGACACACTCCTGTAATTATTTGTGCTGATGAAATTAGAAAAGGTGAAAAGTTATTGGTAAAAGTCAGAGTAGGTACTGAATATGTTCACCCAGACGATTTTAACCATTTTATCAATTTCATACAATTATGGAATCGTGAAACACTCCTTGCCGAAACGCGTTTCCTTCCGGGTACTTTTGGTAACAACCCCAATAATCCTGAGGTTGATTTCTACATTGTGCCCTCAGATGTTAGCATGAATCTCACAGCCATGTGTTTATGCACTCAACATGGATTATGGGCGTCTGAACCCAAAACTGTTAAAGTAGTCCAAATAATATAATCGCGTTTACGTTATATTTTATTATTTATTCAAGATGATGGTCTCAGAAAAAAGAGTGAAACGTAGGAAAATATTGCTTAATAAATTAAAGCACAAATATAGACTAGTTTTTTTTAACGATAATACCTTTGAGGAAGTTTGGCATTTTAGATTGTCGCTGCTTAATGTTTTGTCTGTAACTGGCACTGTTTCACTATTCTTAATCACAATTGTTACCGTATTAATTGCCTTTACTCCCCTACGCGAATTTATTCCGGGATATCCCAATGAGGACATGCGACGAACAATTGTAATTAACTCCATGCGTCTTGACTCTTTGGAAAAGCAAATTCGTATGCGCGATCAATATTTTGCTAATTTAAATAATCTAATTTCCGGCAAAGAACAAATCAAATATGAAACTCCGCAGGACTCCTCAAAGACCTACAAAAACATCAACTTTACAAAATCTATTCACGATTCCCTTTTAAGGCAAAGAATTGAAGAGGAAGAACAATTTAACTTCTCGGTTTCTGTAAACAACAAAGTTGAAAACAGTATTTCCGAAATGCATTTCTTTCCTCCTGTTAAGGGCATTATTACAAATAATTATGACGCAAAGGAAAGCCATTTTGGAATTGACATTGTAGGGTCTCCAAATGAAGTTGTTAAGGCTACCCTCGATGGTACAGTAATTATGGCTACATGGACACTGGAAACCGGAAACATCATACAAATTCAACATCAAAATAATATAGTTTCAGTGTATAAACATAATGCTAATCTCCTCAAAAAGGTAGGTAATCAGGTGAAAGCCGGAGATGCTATTGCTATCATTGGTAATTCCGGAGAATTGTCTACCGGACCACATCTCCATTTCGAATTATGGTATAACGGAAAACCTATCAATCCGGTAGAATATATAATTTTTAACTAAAGCAGGCATCCCTTATCAGAATGAATTCAATTCAAAAAAAACGTATCGCTGTATTGGGTTCAACAGGCTCAATTGGCTCACAAGCGCTCGACGTTATTAACAATTTCCCCGATAAATTTGAAGTTGAAGTACTCACTGCATTCAACAATGTTGAATTACTTATTGAACAAGCAATTAAATTTGTCCCTCATTATGTAGTGATTGGAAACCCAAATAAATTTCAAATCCTGCGTGAAGCATTAATTCATTATCCTATCAATGTAATGGCGGGTCTTGATGCTATTGCTGAAATCGTTAAGCTTGATTCCATTGATATGGTAATTACTGCAATGGTAGGTTATTCAGGCTTGTTACCAACCATTAATGCTATAAGGACCAATAAAGACATCGCTTTAGCTAACAAAGAAACGCTGGTTGTTGCCGGGGAGCTAATAACTCAACTTGCAATTCAACATAAAGTTAAGATATTACCTGTCGATTCTGAGCACTCAGCAATATTTCAATGCTTACAAGGCGAATCTCACAGCACTATTGAAAAATTAATACTTACTGCCTCAGGCGGACCTTTCGTTGATAAAGATACCGCGTACCTGGAAAAAATTACCAAAAAAGAAGCCTTAAAACATCCCTGTTGGGAGATGGGAGCAAAAATTACTATTGATTCTGCTACCTTAATGAATAAAGGACTAGAGGTTATTGAAGCTCGTTGGTTATTCGATATCGTTCCGGACAAAATTGATGTAGTTGTTCACAGACAATCCATCATACACTCAATGGTACAATTCTGCGATGGATCTATTAAAGCCCAAATGGGATTACCAGATATGCGTCTTCCCATCCAATATGCTTTAGGTTATCCTGTGCGCTTAGAATCAGCTTTTAAACGTTTCGATTTTTCCAAATATCCTACATTAACCTTTGAGTTGCCAAACACTAAGAATTTCCGGAATCTTGAGCTTGCCTTCAAAGCCCTTAACGATGGAGGTAACAGACCTTGTGTACTAAATGCAGCGAATGAAATTGTAGTGGAAGCCTTTCTGCAAGACAAAGTGGGATTTTTCGAAATGTCAAATATTATTGAACAAACCCTCGAAAAAATACCTTATATTGCAAACCCGGATTACGAAAATTTTAAAGAATCCAACGAAGAGGCTAAAAAATATAGCCGTTCGCTAATAAAAGCCTAAAAAACGATTGAAATAAAATTATGATAATATTTATAAAAATCACTCAATTTTTACTGAGCCTATCAATTCTTGTCATTCTTCACGAACTTGGCCACTTTGCATTTGCGAAATTATTTAAAACGAGGGTTGAAAAATTCTATCTGTTTTTTGACCCATGGTTCTCGCTGTTCAAGTATAAAAAAGGTGATACCGAGTATGGCGTTGGATGGCTTCCATTAGGCGGATATGTGAAAATATCCGGAATGATCGATGAATCCATGGATAGGGAACAACTAAAACAACCTCCCCAACCCTGGGAATTCCGTTCAAAACCAACATGGCAGCGCCTGCTTATAATGATTGGTGGCGTTTTGGTTAATTTCGTCCTGGCTCTGTTCTTATATTCCATGGTTTTGCTTGTTTGGGGAGAAGAGTATCTGCCTACACAAAATGTAAAATATGGCATTATGTGCGATTCCCTTGCATTAAATGCCGGTCTTCAAAATGGCGATAAGATTATTTCGGTCAATAATATAAAAATTGAAAATTTTAATCGTATTGTACCTGATTTTCTTTTAAACGATGGTAAAACCATACAGGTAGAACGAGCCAATCAGTTAATTAGCATTACTTTGCCTGAATCACTGGTGCCTGCATTGCTTAAAGATCCTGGCTTCATAGCACCCAGATTCCCATTTATCATTGACACTTTTATTAAAGACTCTCCCGCAAGGCTTGCAGGTTTAAAAACCGGTGACAAAATAATCCAGCTTAATGATAACAAAATTGAATTCTTCGATGAATTCAAGACTGAAATTGTAAAACATAAAAATTCTCCAGTTGCCATTGGAGTTTTAAGAGGAAATGATACAATAAGGGTAAAGGTCACTGTGCCTTCAACTGGATTAGTGGGCATAGGCCCTGTCTTGAACCTGGAAAAATTTTTTACATTAAAGCATCTTGAGTATGGCTTTTTTGCAGCCATTCCGGCAGGAATACAAAAAGGGTACGGCAAGATGACGGATTATCTCAAACAATTCAAACTTTTGTTTAACCGTAAAACCAAAGCATACGAATCACTTGGCGGTTTTTATTCAATTGGAAAAATTTTCCCCGGAGTTTGGGATTGGGCAGCATTTTGGGAACTAACTGCATTTCTTTCCATAATCCTGGCGGTAATGAATATACTTCCTATACCTGCACTTGATGGCGGTCACGTGATGTTTTTGCTTTATGAGATTGTTACAGGCCGGAAACCAGGTGACAAATTTTTGGAATATGCTCAGATTGTAGGAATGATTCTAATTTTTTCCTTATTGATCTATGCAAATGCCAACGATATATTTAAAATATTCAAGTAATCGTTTGGGTTTTTCACAAAAAATCTATTGCTTTGTACTTGAATTCATTGTTTACGAAACATTTAATTAACCTTTAATCTTTTTTTTATGGGCAGAATTGGGGGTACAGAAATATTATTAATAGTGATTGCTCTTCTTGTTCTTTTCGGTGGTAAAAAAATACCGGAATTTATGAAAGGATTAGGAGAAGGTATCAAGGAATTTAAGAAAGCTTCCAGAGTCGAAGATGAAGCTAAGCAAAGCACAGAGCCTAAAAAGGAATAGTGCTCCATATATGAAACGTAAAACCTGTCTATTGAATATTCTTCAAATGACAGGTTTTTTATTTTAACTAACTGTTTTACATATAAATAAGCTTATAATCTATTACATCAATACATGATAAAACTTAAGAAGCCTGTTCTGATCCTGGGTATGCTGTTAATCAGTTTTTTTAACAATTACGGAAACACCGGATCGGATACTTCTCAGATTTATCCCGACATGTTTTATGAATACCGTTTCGCTATTCTTGCCAAAAAAAGTCCTCTAGATTTAGAATACAATGCCTTAGTGCGAAAATACATTAAACGTTACACCATCGACCAACGTAAAGAAACTTCCAGAATCTTAGGTTTAGCCAAATTATATTTCCCTATTTTTGAATCGTACCTTGATAAATATGACCTTCCTCTTGAATTAAAATATCTTTCGGTAGTTGAATCCAGTCTCAATCCTTTGGCAAAATCGTCATCAGGTGCAGTGGGATTATGGCAATTTCTTTATAACTCGGCCGGGATGTTTGATTTGGAAATAACATCTTATGTGGATGAACGCCGGGATGTATATAAATCCACTGATGCTGCATGTCGCTATTTTAAGTACCTATATAATACTTTTCACGATTGGCATCTGGTTCTGGCTGCATATAATGGAGGTCCTGGCGTTGTAAGAAATGCTATTGAACGTAGCGGTGGAAAAACCAATCTTTGGCAACTATTGCCTTACCTTCCGGAACAAACTCAAAATTATGTACCTGCCTTTCTTGCAATGAATTATATCATAACCTATGCACCCGAGCATCATATTGAACCCACTCCGCCTCCTTTTTCTTATCAAAATATTGATACACTAAATCTTAAGTATTCCATCAGCTTTGCTCAAATTTCTGAAAATATCAAAATATCAATCGATCAACTCAGATTCCTCAATCCCAACTACAAACTTGATATCATTCCTGAAACGGGCACAAAACAAATTCTAGTATTACCCAATAATCTGGTATCCAAATATCTCACTTACGAAAATCAGATTCTATCTTCACTTGCTGCAACCGACACCACTAAACATCTTCGCAAACACAAAACTGTTTATACTGTTGTCAAAGGTGATTTCCTTCATAAAATTGCCATGAAATACAATTGTAACCCAGCGGATATAAGGCAATGGAATAACCTCACCAATGACTTTATTGCTCCCGGTCAGGCACTTATCATTTGGACTGAATAAGTTGTTCCAAGAAATTAATTTATAAAATAGTCATAATAAAATATTCATATTATTTTTATTGATTAATCTGCCTAATAGATTGGCCAGCAGTTACAGAAAATTACAATTATTTTTTTTACTTTTATTATCAAAAACTACAATTAAATAACTGCTGGTTTTTAATTATTGCTTAACCTGTTGTAGACAAAACAATGTATTAAACTAATTAACCATTCGTTAAACTTAAAGATTCACGTATGAACACCAAAAGTATTGTATCGTTCTTAATGGTATTTATAGCCATTAATTCTTTTGCACAAAGAGGATTTAAAAACCCTGCTGCAGCTTATGCTCACGCAATGGGTTACGAATTCAAAACAAAAACCGATGCTCAGGGTAATGAATTTGGGGTAACCATTTTACCTGGAGGGACGGAAGTAAAAGCATGGGATTTTTTCAAAGGGAAGGTTGCACCAGAATATTCCTATTGTAACAAAAAGGGATATTTGGTAAAAACAAAAGTCGTTAGCGCAGAAGGCTATTCGTCCGAATGTGCAGTATGTTATTCAAATTCTGACTTAAAAAGCACTAATGAAATCCCTATGATGGATTTAATGAAACAAAATGGGGACTTACCTGATCTTGCTATTGGTAAAAACCCTGAAGTTCAGGCTATTGAAAATGCAAAGATAAGTCCGCAACTTCAATCGGCCACGGCGCTTCCTACATCATTTGATTGGAGAAGCAATAATGGACATTCCTACATAGGCCCGGTAAGAAACCAGGGTGATTGCGGTTCTTGCTACTCATTTGGGGCAACAGCAACTGCCGAAGGTGTATATAATTATGCAACTGGTAAATATGATAGCAATTGTGCAGATTTTGCAGAAGCCTATATTGCTTTTTGCTTAGGTAGCATGTCTGCATATAGTTCACATTTTAGTGGTTGCGATGGTGCTGACTATAGTTATTCCGAATTACAAGCCTTGGTTGATATTGGCATCTGCAACGAATCTTATTTCCCTTATTCGGAAACTTCTTCAAGTTGTCCTTCAGCAGCCACCAATGCTTCAAAAACAAAATTTGCAAATTGGTACAGGGTATCGTGCAGTGATATAGCTGCCATTAAAACTGCCATTATGACTTACGGGGTTGTAGATGCTGCCGTTTATGTAGATGCTGCTTTCGAGAATTACACCAGTGGTATATTTTCAAATACATCTACTACTTGTACCGGCAGTCCATGCCAGAATACCACCACTAATCATGCCATTGCTCTGGTAGGATGGGGTAATGATGCCACAAAAGGTGACTACTGGATACTTAGAAACTCGTGGGGAAGCACCTGGGGAGAGTCAGGTTATATGAGAATTGCTGCAACATCAGCAAGAGTTGCATGCTCGGTTGCTTATCTTACTTATAGCAATGTTAATGTTCCTGTTACCGGAGTATCTGTAAGTCCAACTACTTTACAAATAGGTGTGGGAGCAACTTCTACACTAAAAGCTACAATATCACCTACCAATGCTTCTAATCAAAATGTTACATGGACATCAAATAATACCAATATAGCCACAGTAAGTGCAACCGGTGTAGTTACTGCCGTTGCAGTTGGTTCTGCCACCATTACTGCAACAACCCAGGATGGCAGTTTTGTATCCACATGCCTTGTAACCGTTTCTACTGCCCCTATTACCTATTGCACATCAAAAGGCACAACTGCCACTTATGAATGGATTAAAGGCGTAACCATTGGATCCTTCAACAATGCATCAGTATCAAATAGCGGAT
>WSSedL1CaDRAFT_10000784_pt1 | contig 21053 bp, 13 predicted proteins | sample WetSurSL1Cattail_FD_9464 | JGI IMG/M metagenome (IMG submission 9464)
CAGCAACACGATCCACTGGTCATACTCCTTGCTGATTTCACACCGCCTGCCTTTTCCAATCAGCGCAGCGATGCGAGATGTCCGCTTTTCACTTGCTTCTATATGGGCTTCGGGCGTGGCAAATACATGCCGAAAGGAAGCCTTATTAGAGCGTCATATTGATGCGTCGCCGACACACTTTTGTCTCATTCACTTGGGCCAACGGCGAGAACGCGTCACCGCAGCGACTACAGCAGTAATGATGCGGGATTTCGTTACGATCGCGAATGCGTAAAAACACGCATGTCGTATCGGCAATCTGCTCATCGCTGAATGCGTCTCGAACGAGACTTTCGCGAAGCAAGTTGTTCACCACAGATTCGAACCAAACACGCGCGCCGTTGTGCCTGCGTACCTGCCGGTTTGTTGAATGAGGTATAACACATGCTGATTTTAACTGCACGACCCTCGCGTTCCGACACAATCCACCATGGTGTCGCAGGGACAGCTTACGTGGGACTTCGGTCCTCATAAATTGCCACCGGCTACCGTGACGGGTCGCAGCCCCGTCCGCGCAGCTCTACCGCGCCGAATCAGCTGGCGCATTTTGTCCGTGACACAAAAGTATGTTGCCACGGCAACTCAACCAATTAGTGTGTTGCGAAGCGGAGTAGGTTTAACTGGGGGGAAGTTATGAAAAAGTTGCATACTGTGGTTCTTGCGATCGTTGCGGCGGTCGCGCTCGAAGGTTGTTCGGCCTCGCGGGCATTGGATCAGCCGCACGAGAAGGACTTGAACGTCCTTAAGCCCGGCACTGATCGCGATCTGGTGCGGGCCGAACTTGGCGCGCCACTGCCGTCGGCTGCCGGTGCAACATGCGATGTGTTCGCGTTCCCGGAAGGCTCAACGGGATGGCGCTATATGCGCGCGCTCAGTTATTCGGTTTTGGACGTCGGCACGCTGGGCCTCGCGGAGATCGTCACCAATCCGGTCGAATCGTCGGTCGGCAAAGGCAAAGTCCAGCTTCGCATTTGCTACACCGCGAACCAGGCGGTGGCTTACACCGAACGGCTTGAGATCGGCCAACCGACGAAACTGGTGACGGGCAGCTATCCGCCGCCGCCACCAGCCGTCGAAACTGCCCCTCTGGCAGCCGTTGACGCATCGACTGCGGCCGACCCAGCAGCCGCAACACCAGCAGCTCCCGAAGTGACGGCAACGCCGCCGGCCAGTACTCCGGCCAGTCCGCCAGCTGCTAGCGCGCAGGCAGCCCCTGCAAGCACCGCTCAACCAACGGCAAACTGATCACATATTGTCTGGGGGGCCAAAAAGGCTCCCCTTCTTTTCAGCAAACACGCCATTTTTGCTAACGAATTACGACCGGCGCGTCTTCGTATCTTTTGTGTCGATGAAGTTTGAACTTGGATACCGTCTTCCATCGCGCGGTTATGTCCCCGAACACCTGTCGGTCGTCCATCCGGGCTGACATCGGTGCCCGGCCATAACGAAACTGGGGATTCGTCAGCGTCATCACCCCAGCCAAAGCCGCAGCGGGCAGTGTTGGGCGAGGTGGGTAAAATCCTGATCGGCGGTCAGCATGATGAGATCGTGGCGGATGCAAAGCTGCGCCAAGAGGGCGTCGATGGTGCCGACCTGAAGCCCGGCGCGGCGGCACGCGTTACGCAGATCGGCGGCGGCGATGTGATCTTCGCGATCCGGAGCAAGCAAAGGAAGCGCCGCGAACCGCTCCAGAATTGTTGCTCGTGCCTTCGGACCCGAAAACCCTTGCAGCAGTTCTTGCAACACGAGCCCGGTGGTGACGACGATCTGCCTCCCCGCCAAAGCCTGCATCAATGCCCCCGTCTGTGGGGTGTTTTCCGGGGCATCGCGCCGAAATGCCAACGACCAGACACTGGTATCGACGAACAGGCTCAATCGCGCGACCTCTCCGCTTTGTAGTCATAGGCCGTGTCCCATTCGAGTTTGCCCATCAAATCGAGCAGCTTCTTCTGGCTTCGGAGCGCAATGAATTCTTCCAGCGCCTTGGTGACGGCCGCTTTTTTGGTGGTTTCGCCGCTGAGCTCCAACGCCCGCTCGATTAGAGCAGGATCGATCGCAAGATTGGTCGCCATGTGTGAACCTCCACACACATTCTGACACACTTCCGACTCCGATGAAAGCCCGGGGACACATAACAGGAGACATATGCATATGCAGATTTCTTTATATGCTCCTTGCCGGACCGGCAGGCCGCTGCTAAGAGGGCGGCCGAGTTTCCACCCGAAGGGACCTGCCGCCATGGCCGCATCCGAATACGTCGTCAAAGACATCGCCCTCGCCGATTGGGGCCGCAAAGAGCTCAATATCGCCGAGACCGAAATGCCCGGTCTGATGGCGACGCGCGCCGAATACGGTCCCAAGCAGCCGCTCAAGGGCGCCCGCATCGCCGGTTCGCTGCACATGACGATCCAGACCGCGGCCCTGATCGAGACCTTGAAGGTCCTCGGCGCCGACATCCGCTGGGCCTCGTGCAATATCTATTCGACCCAGGACCATGCCGCCGCCGCGATCGCCGCCGCCGGTATCCCGGTGTTCGCCATCAAGGGCGAGAGCCTGGTTGATTATTGGGAATACACCCACCGCATCTTTGAGTGGTCGGATGGCGGCACGCCCAACATGATCCTGGACGACGGCGGCGACGCCACCCTGCTCGTCCATCTCGGCACCCGCGCCGAGGCCGGCGACGTCGCCTTCCTCGAACACCCCGATAGCGAAGAAGCCGAAGTCCTGTTCGCCGCGATCAAGAAGCGTCTGGCGACCAAGCCCGGTTTCTACACGGCCATCGCCAAGAACATCAAAGGCGTGACCGAAGAGACCACCACTGGCGTCCATCGCCTTTATCAGATGGAGAAGGACGGCACGCTGCTGTTCCCGGCGATCAACGTCAACGACAGCGTCACCAAGTCGAAGTTCGACAATCTGTATGGCTGCCGCGAGAGTCTGGTCGACGGCATCCGCCGCGGCACCGATGTGATGATGGCCGGCAAGGTCGCGATGGTTTGCGGCTTCGGCGACGTCGGCAAAGGCTCAGCGGCCAGCTTGCGCAATGCCGGTTGCCGCGTGATGGTGTCGGAAGTCGATCCGATCTGCGCCCTGCAGGCGGCGATGGAAGGCTATGAAGTCGTCACCATGGAAGACGCCGCGCCCAAGGCCGACATCTTCGTCACCTGCACCGGCAACGTCGACATCATCACCATCGATCACATGCGGGCTATGAAAGACCGGGCGATCGTCTGCAACATCGGCCACTTCGATTCCGAGATCCAGGTCTCGTCCCTGCGCAATCTCAAATGGAACAACATCAAGCCGCAGGTCGACGAGATTGAGTTCGCCGACGGTCACCGCATCATCCTCTTGGCCGAGGGCCGGCTGGTGAATCTGGGCTGCGCCACCGGCCACCCCAGCTTCGTGATGAGCGCCAGCTTCACCAACCAGTCGCTGGCGCAGATCGAGCTCTACTGCAATCAGGGCAAGTACGAGAAGAAAGTCTACGTGCTGCCCAAGCACCTCGACGAGAAGGTGGCCACCCTGCACCTGGCGAAGGTCGGCGCCAAGATGACGACGCTGACGCCCAAGCAAGCCGCCTACATCGGCGTCTCCGAGCAAGGCCCCTTCAAGGCCGATACGTACCGGTACTGAACCACTTTTATCGGACGAAATTGGCGCCTCCCTCACCACCGTGGGGGAGGCGTTTTGTTAGAATGCCGCGCGCAGCCGGTCTGCCACCGCCGCCACGGTTCCGGCCCAGTCTTTCACGGCCGGCTGACGGAACAAGGTCGCGCTCGGATACCACGGGCTGTCGCTGCGATCCAAAAGCCAACGCCAATCGGGCACGAACGGCAGCATGATCCAAACCGGCTTGTTCATCGCACCGGCCAAATGGGCGATGGACGTATCGACCGAAATCACCAGATCCATCGTCTCGATCAGGGCAGCAGTGGTGGCAAAGCCTTCCAATTCGCTGCGGTGCGTCGCAACCGACGGCAGACTTGCCAGCGCGGCGTCATCCTCCGGGCGGATATCCTTTTGCAGCACGTGGAACTCGAAAGGCAGCGCCAGCAGCGGCGCCAACTGATCGAGCCAGATGCTGCGGAGGAAGTCGTTGCGATTTTCCTGGCTGCCCGACCAAGCCAAGCCGATGCGCGGCCGGGTCTTGGGGCCGAGTTTGGCGCGCCAAGCCGCAACCAGGCCCGGATCAGCCCACAGATAAGGAACTTTGGCCGGGATGGAATCGAAGTTCGTGCGGAAAGCAAACGGCAGGCTCAACATCGCACAATGCCAGTCAAAATCCGGCAAGGGGGCGTCGATACTGGCGCATTCGATATCGGGATACGCCGCCGCAAACAGCGGCAGGATTGCGGGCTGCAATCTGGCGATCACCTTGGCGCCGAGCGCGGCGACCATCGGCAGGTAGCGGCAAAATTGGATGGTGTCGCCCAGGCCTTGTTCGGCCCGGATCAGCAAGGTCTTGCCGGCCGGGGATTTGTCACCCGTCCACCGCGGCTGCGGCAACGCAAAGGGAAGATGGTTCATCTTGCTGCTGCGCCAGCGCTGTTCGTAGCGGCGCCAGCCCTGAGCAAAATCGCCCTTCAGCAATTCGAGAACGGCAACGTTCAGACTGGCGTCGGCGAAATCCGGTTCGGTGGCCAACGCCCGGCGATAGCTGGCCAAGGCGTCGTCCACCTTGCCTATCCCCATCAGCTCGTTGCCGCGGGCATAGTGAGCGCGCGCCAGATCGGGACGAAGCGCGATGGCGCGGTCGTAGGCGTCAACGGCATCTTGCGGGCGGTTCAACTGGCTTAGTGCGTTGCCGCGGTTGTGGTGGGCCTCGGCGAAATCGGCCTTGATGGCCGTGGCTCTGGTGAAGCAATCGAGCGCGTCTTGCGGACGTTTCAACTCCAGTGACACGATTCCCTGATTGTTGTGGATTTCGGCGCAATCGGGCCGGCTGGCGGCGGCACGCTCATAATCGGATAACGCCGCTTCCGGGCGCTTCAAGCTGCGCAGAACCTCGGCGCGATCGGCATAGGTTTGGGTCAGGCCGGGATTGTGCGCGAGGGCGCCGTCGAACGCGGCCAGCGCGGCCTCGAACCGTCCGGCTTTCTGCAAGGCCAAGCCCAGGTTGCGCAGCGTATCGGGCTGCGATGGCGCGATTTGCAGCGATTGCTGCAGCAGGGAAATAGCCGCAGCGATGTTGCCGAGCTGCAGTTCGGCGGTGCCGAGCATGGCCATCAGCAGCGGACGGCCGGGGTAACGGGCCATCGCTTGCCGGTACAAAACGGCGGCGCCAGCAACATCGCCGGCCACATGCAACGCAACAGCCCGGTTGAGAGCGTCGTCCGGGCTGTTCTCATAGGTGGTGTTCATGGTGCCTGCCCCCAGTCATCAAACATGACAGTTCTAGACCAACGCCAACAAGAGCGTGTCATTCATGGATCGACGAGCATCGTACGCGAAGCCCCACTCCGGAACGGTCATAAGGGAAACTACGGCGGCAGCGAATCGCACCCCAGCGATTCCACGTCAGCGTAAAGACAAAATTAATGCGACCCCGCCAAATTTATTTTTTGGTGGGGTTTTCTTTCCGTAGCCTGAGTTTTTAGAGCTCTGTTTTGACTCAGGTTTTGGAAACCGACCCCAATCGTTGCGGGCAAGGCTAGATCTGCGCTTTTACACTTTTTTAACCACAAGGTGTTGCGCAGAGGGTTAATGCCCGTATCATGTTGATTCCATTCTGATTCGACGCATGGGGCGCGAATCGATGGTTACCGGGGCGGTCCCTCATGGGACATAAAAGATCACCGGGAAAATGGGTAATGCGAGGGAGACTTCTCCTTTCGGTTGCGGCCTGCGCCGCGTGTACGACGGCTCCAGCTTTGGCTGGCGAGCCCATGCTGTCGGCTGCCCTGCCGCTTGACGAAACCGGTGTGGTGCTGACCGCCATGACAGCGGGCGCAGCCGTGCTCGCCGTTGCGGCCGGCATGTGGGCGTTGGTCGAACAGAAGCGGTCGCTCAAGCTGAAGCGCCAACTGCGCAATGCGGGCGCCCGCCAGCGGGCGGCGGTTGGCGAACGCGATGCGCTGCTCGACGTCTGCCGCGACGCCCTGATCGTTTGGGGCCGCGACACCGATGGGCCGATGTCTTACGGCGGCGCCGAAGCACAGCTCGACTCCTGCCTCAAAGGTCCCGACGCCACTGGCTTGTCGACAGCCCTTGATGATTTGAGCGCTCATGGCGCGGCCTTCGCGATGGCGGCGCGCGATGCCAGCGGGCGCACGCTGACGCTGCGCGGCCGCGCGGTTGGCGGCTTGGCGGCGGTGTGGATCGAGCCAGCGCCTCAAGCCCAATCGCCAACCCAAGCGCTCGATTTCCGCAGCATCCTGAATTCGCTGCCGGTTCCCGTTTGGTTGCGCGACAAGACGCTATCGCTGGTATGGGGCAACCGCGCCTTCCTCGAAACCGCCGGTGTGCCTGATCTCGAAACCGCCACCCGCAACGGATCAGCGCTGGAAAAGACCGAGCGCGATCTCGCCGCCACGGCCCGCAGCCAAGCCGAAACGGTGGAAGCCAAGCGCTACGCCGTGATCAGCGGTTCGCGCCGGGCGCTGCAGATCACCGAAATCCCGACCGAGACCGGCATCATCGGCACCGCGTCCGACGTCACCGACGTGGCGGCGGGCGAAGCCAAGCTGCAACAGCACATCGACGCCCACACCGACACGCTCGACAAGCTGGCGACGGCGGTGGCGATTTTCGGGCCCGATCAGAAGCTGCACTTCTATAACCGCGCCTATCTGAAGCTCTGGGACATGCCCGACAAGTGGCTCGACAAACATCCCGGCGACGGCGAAATTCTCGACCGCTTGCGCGAGGAGCGCAAATTGCCGGAGCAGCGCGATTACCACGGCTGGAAACGCGAACGCCTCGATCTCTACAAAACCGCGCGCGAATATCCCTCCGAGGACCTCTGGCACATTCCCGGCGGCAAGACCTTGCGCGTCGTGGCCCAGCCGCATCCGTTCGGCGGCCTCACCTTCCTCTATGAAGACGTCACCGAGAAGCTGTCGCTGGCCACCTCGTACAAAACGCTGATCCAGGTGCAGACGGCAACACTCAATACCTTGCAGGAAGGCGTTGCGGTGTTCGGTCCTGACGGCCGCCTCAAGCTTTACAACGCCGCCTTCGGCAAACTGTGGAGCCTGACGCCGAAAGACCTCGACGACGAACCGCATGTGCGGGCCATCGCCGCCGCTTGTGCCGAGAAATACGGCGAAACACCGGTGTGGGAGCATCTGATTGCGGCCATCGTCGCCGGCGCCGAAATCGATCACCGCATGGGCGAGATCGAGCGCAACGACCGTTCCATCCTGACGCTCGGCCTGTCGCCGCTGCCTGACGGCGCCACGCTTGCCACCTTCTCCGACGTCACCGATCGCTTCCGCATCGAGCATGTTTTGCGCGAGCGCGCCGAAGCCTTCGAAGCCGCCGACCGGCTGAAATCCGAATTCATCAAGCATGTGTCGTACGAACTGCGCACGCCAATCACCACCATCGCCGGCTTCGCCCAGCTTCTGTCGACCGAAGACTTCGGCCCGTTGAATTTGCGCCAGACCGGTTACGTCAAGGACATCCTGCAGGCCTCCTCCACCCTCACGAGTCTGGTCAGCGACATCCTCGATCTCGCCATGATCGAATCCGGTAGCCTGCGTCTGGAACTGGACAAGATCGAGCTTCGCCCGATGCTGAGCGAAGTCGCCAGCCACGCCCACGAATGGGGCGGTAAGGTCGGCCTTAACCTCATGATCGATTGTACCGAGCATGCCGGCGTCTTTTTCGCCGATGCGCGCCGCGTGCGCCAGGTGGTGTTCAACCTCCTCTCCAACGCCTTCAAGTTCACGCCTCAGGGCGGCACCATCGTGCTCGGCGGCAAGATCGTGGACGAAGACGTGCAGATTTGGGTGCAGGACAACGGCCCCGGCATCGATCCCGATGTGCGCGCCACGGTGTTCGAGAAATTCTCCGCCAAATCCGCTGCCGGTCAGCGCGGCGGTGCCGGCCTCGGCCTCGCTCTTGTCGACCGCTTCGTCGAGCTGCATGACGGCTGGGTCGAGATCGAATCCTCCAAATCCGGCACCTTGGTGCGCTGCCACTTCCCCCGCCGCGTCCACGACACCCCACAACCGCTCAACGAACGCGAGCAAGAGATGGTGTGACGCCGGTCGCCTCGCCCCCTAGGGGAGCGGGTGAGTAGCGCCAGCGTACGAACGGGTAGTGTTCGTTTTTGCCGCCTGAATTAGCCAACCTATCGCAATAGACCGCAGACCTGCCCGTGATTACATGTTTTCAACATTTTTACATTTTGGTGGGGCCTGAACGCGCCGTAGGTTCTAGGATGATTTCATGCGGCCGTCTGCTAAGGCCCGCAGACTCGTGGCATATTTTCGCGGCGCGAATTGGGAAACAGTTTGTCTACCGATCTAAACCAGATTTTTCGCGATGCTGTCGCACTGCATAAAAATGGCGACGTGCGCCAGGCAGCCGAAACCTACCGCCGTCTCTTGCCGAAATTTCCCGACCATTCAGGTTTGCTGTTTCTCTACGGTACAGCCCTGTCGCAATTGGGCCGGAACCAAGAAGCTATCGAGCTGCTGCAGCAATGCCTCAGCCGGACGCCGACGAACTTTGAGGCTTGGTCAAATCTCGGTGTCAGCCTGCACCATATGGGACAAAACGCGGAAGCCTTAACGGCGCTCGACCAAGCCGTGGCGCTCAAGCCGGACTTCGCCGACGGCCATCACAATCGTGGCTTGGTGCTTAAATCCCTTGGCCGGCTGGAAGAAGCGCTGGCGGCTTATGACCGTGCTCTCGCACACGCTCCGGACTTTGCCGATGCCTGGAGAAGTCGCGGCGTGGTGCTGCAGATGTTACGGCGTCATTCCGTCGCCCTGGCCTGTTATGACCGGCTGGTGGCGCTAGAGCCCAATTCCGCGAATGCGCATAACGACCACGCCTGCTTGCTGATAACGCTGGGACGTCTCACCGAAGCGGCAGCAGCGCTCGACCGGGCAATCGCGCTGAATCCGTCCTTTGCCGTCGCTTTCAACAACCGCGCAAATATTTTGAAAGCGCAACGCAAGATGGACGAGGCTCTCGGCGACTATGATCGGGCCATCGCCCTGCAGCCGAGCTATGCCGAGGCCCACAGCAACCGCGGCGCCCTGTTGCAAGAGATGGGACGCTTTCAGGATGCCCTGGCAAGCTACGACATTGCGGTCGCACTAGCCCCCGAACTCGCCGAAGTGCACAACAATCGCAGCAACGTCCTGCACTGCCTTGGCCGGTTGGAAGACGGGCTAAAAAGCTGCGACCGCGCGCTTTCGCTCAAGCCAAACCTCGCGGAGGCCTATATCAATCGCGGCAATATTCTGAAGGATATTGGCCACCTTGATAACGCCTTGGCGGATTACGAACGGGCTATAGCACTCAACCCAAATAACGCTGAGGCCCATTCCAACCGCGGCAACATCTACCGGGAGCAGAAGGCGACTGCATCGGCGTTGGAGTGTTACAACCGGGCGCTGGAAATCAATCCCAATCAAGCTGAGTTTTTCAATAACCGCGGCACGGCCTATATGGACCTGGACCAGACCGAAGCGGCACTGGCCGATTTTACGCAGGCCATCGCACTGCGTCCGAACTATGCCAATGCCTACAACAACCGCGGCAGCGCACATCTGAAGCTCGGTCACCACGACCTGGCAATTGCCGATTTCGATCGGGCGATCGCTTTGCGGCCGCGTGTGGCGCATTCCTACTATAATCGCGGCAACGCGCTCAGAGAGCATTGCCGCATCGAGGACGCGCTCGCGAGCTACAATGCTGCCATTGCCATTGAGCCGGGCCATGTGATGGCACTCAACAATCGTGGCAACATCTATGCGATGCAGGATCGCAACGACGAGGCGATGGCCGATTACAACGCGGCGATCGCAGCGCAAACCAATTCGCACGAGGCCTATAACAACCGGGGACTTTGCTACCAGCAACACGGCGATCTCGATGAAGCTCTCGCCGATTATGATCGCGCCATTGCCATCCGCTCCGATTATGTCGATGCGTGGTGGAACAAGGCGCTGCTGTTGCTTTTGCGCGGCGACTACGAGAACGGCTGGCCGCTTTACGAATGGCGTTGGAAGCGCGGTGATGCCAAGAGCTACAGCCGCAGTTTTCAGCAGCCGCTATGGACAGGTCAGGAAAATCTGCGCGGCAAGACATTGTTGATTTGGCCCGAGCAGGGGCTCGGCGACACGATCCAGTTTAGCCGCTATTTGCCGCTTCTCAGCGGTTTGGGAGCGAAGCTCGTTTTCGAAGTGCCGCGGACACTGTTTCCGCTAATGGCCACGTTACAAAGTCCGGCGCAAGTGGTTCCCAGCGGGGCCCAATTGCCGAACTTCGATTATCAGTGTCCGGTTATGAGCCTGCCGTTGGCTTGCCGGTCTTTTCACCCTTTGGCATCCATTCCCGCTGAAGTCCCTTATTTGTCGGCCCCGCCGGATATGCGCCAGAAGTGGCAGGCGAAACTGGGGCCCAAGAAACGGCGGCGTATTGGTCTGGCTTGGTCGGGAAAACCGACGCACAAGAACGATGCCAAGCGGAGCATTGCGTTGGCCCGTTTTGAGCCGTTGTGGCAATTGCCGTATGACTTCTTCGTATTACAAAAAGAAATCCGCGACAGCGATGCGGTTAGTTTGACGGCCTCACCACTGCAGACTTACGGCCCCGAAATCGGAGATTTCGGTAATACTGCGGGCCTGATCGATGCACTGGACCTCGTTATCACGGTCGACACATCCTTTGCGCATGCCGCTGGCGCCATGGGTAAACCGGTGTGGATTTTGCTTCCCTACTTGCCGGATTGGCGTTGGCTGATGGAGCGGTCCGATACGCCATGGTATCCCACGGCAGTTCTATTCCGGCAGCGGACGCTCAACGATTGGGATGGCGTTGTGCGCGAAATCGCCACCCGCTTGCAAGACTGGTCTGACGATTAGCGTCATACCACGTTCTTGATCGGCACCGACAGATCCGCCAGCCGTTCGGCGGCGACCCTTGCCCCTTCGGCAATCAGTTTTCGGCCGATCAGATATTCCGGCGCGCTGTTGACCGCTTCCACCGCCGCCACCGCGCCGCCGCGCAAATGGAACACGGCGAATTTTCGCAGCTCAGGATCGCCACGCAGCACTTGGACATCACCCGGCCGCGTCAGCCCCGCGATCTGCAGTTTGAGATCGAATTGATCCGACCAGAACCACGGCACTTCGTTATACGCCTTGGGCTTGCCCGCCATCGCCGCCGCCGCATGCTTGGCCTGATCGATCGCGTTCTGCACACTTTCCAGCCGCAGCCACTGGCCGTCGCGGCCTTGGTGCCAAGTGACATCGCCCGCCGCGAAAACGTTGGGATCACTGGTCCGCGCATTTTTGTCGACGACGATGCCATTCTGGCAGTCGATCCCGGCTGCCGCCGCAATCTCGCTATTCGGCAGCACGCCGATGCCGACCAGCACCAGATCGGCGGGATAGCTCTTGCCCCCCGCGCGCACGGCCGTTACCGCGCCGTCGCCGTCAAAACCTTCGACGCCGGTGCCGGTGATGATCGTCACCCCCGCCGCGCGATGCGCGCCTTCGAAGAAATCGGAAATCGGTTTCGACACCGCTCGCGCCATCACGCGCTCCAGCGCTTCAAACACCGTGACCTCAAGCCCATGCTTGGCCGCCACCGCCGCCACTTCCAAACCGATGAAGCCGCCGCCGATCACCATCAGCTTCTTGCCGGTCGCAAATTCCGGCTGCAACCGGTCGACGTCGGCGATGCTGCGCAGATAGTGAATGCCCTTCAGCTCTGCGCCCGGACATTTGATCGGCCGGATGCGCGTGCCGGTGGCAAGCAGAAGCTGGTCATAGGCCAGCACCCGCCCGTTGTTCAAACTCACCGTCTTGGCGGCGCAGTCGATCGTCTTGGCGCTGGTGTTCAGGAGCAGCTCACAGCCGGTGTCGGCATAAGCGTGCTCGGGTTTGAGGAACAGCCGCGCCCGCTCGAACGTGCCCATCAGATAGGCCTTGGACAGCGGCGGGCGCTGATACGGCACGAACGCCTCGTCCCCCACCATGGTGATGGCGCCGGTGAAACCTTCGCTGCGCAGACTGGCGACCGCCTGGGCCCCCGCCTGTCCTGCTCCGATAATGACAATGTGTTGGGTCATGTGGCCGGGTACCACGCCCGGGGCCTGCCCCGCAATCGAAAGCGGAATTGGTCTCGTTGAGGCGGCCCGGCTGCCGGGCTAATAGTAGACAAATGAACACGGAATCGCAGCCGTTTAACGCCCGCTTCGCCCTCCGCAACCTGGCCGACACCGCCGCCCTTGGGGCGCAGCTCGCGGCTGGGCTTCAGGTCGGCGACCTCATCGCCTTGGCCGGGGACCTTGGCGCCGGCAAGACGACGCTGGCGCGCGGCATCCTCACCGCCCTTGGCCTCTCCGGCCCGATGCCAAGCCCTACCTTCACCCTGGTGCAGACCTACGAGGCGCCACGGCTGATCGTGTACCATTACGACCTCTACCGCCTCGAAGACCCGCGCGAGATCGCCGAGCTGGGTTTGGACGAGGCCCTTGAAGACGGCGCCGTCCTGGTCGAATGGCCGGAGCGCGCCGGCGGGCTCTTGCCCGAAGATGCCTTGACCGTTTCGTTGACCATGCCGGATGCCCAAAACCGCCTTGCCGAACTTACCGGACCGGCGCGCTGGGCTTCCCATTTCCGGGGATTTCACCTTGCCCTCTGACCGCTCGATTGATGCTTTTCTGACCGATGCCGGCTGGGCCGACGCCGAACGCCTACCGCTGACCGGCGACGCCTCCACCCGCCGCTACATCCGCCTTCGCCGTAGGGGCCAGACCGCGTTGCTGATGGATCAGCCGCAAGGCGCTGAAGCCCCCACCGCGCCCGCCAATGCGACGCCTGAAGTGCGCCAAGCCCTCGGCTACAACGCTGTCGCACGGCTCGCCGGTGCCGACTGCGCCCGCTTTGTGGCCGCTGCGAATTATCTCACCAGCCTCGGCCTCAGCGCCCCCGAAATCTACGCCGCCGATGCGCCACGCGGTTTCGTGCTGATGGAAGACCTCGGCGCCGACCTCTTCACGGACTCCCTCGCCAAGGGCGTCGCCGAACCCCAGCTCTATCAAGGCGCTGCGGAGGTGCTCGCGCGGATTCATGCCGAGACGGCACCTGCCGTCCTGCCACCAGATAAGACGCTCCACGCCTATGACGAAACCGCCCTGCTGGCGGAAGTCGATTTGCTGACCGAGTGGTTCTTCCCGGTCGGGCTTGGCCGCGCGGCAACGGCGGATGAGATTTCCGAATTCCACGCGCTGTGGCGCGCGGCGCTGAGCCCGGTGCTCGGCGCCCGCCCGGTGTTCGTGCATCGCGATTATCACGCCCAGAATCTGATGTGGATGCCGGGACGCAGCGGTGCCGCACGGGTTGGCTTGATCGACTTCCAGGACGGCGTTGCCGGGTCGCCCGCCTATGACATGATCTCGCTGGTGGAAGATGCCCGCCGCGACGTTTCCGCCGAGACTGGCCGCCTCACCCTGTCGCATTACCTTAACAAAATGCGCCAGCAAGGGACCCCGGTCGACGAAGCGGCGTTCGGTCTGGAGATGGCCGTCTATGCCGCCCAGCGCAACACCAAGATCGTCGGCATCTTCGCCCGCCTGTTTCGGCGCGACGGCAAGGCGCGCTATCTCGACCTTCTGCCCAGAGTGTGGTCGTATCTCGCCACCGATCTCAACCATCCCGCCTTGACGGGCCTGAAATCATGGTATGATCGGACGATACCGTTCGCGGCGCGCGGCGTCCCGAACCAAGGAGTCTGATATGAGTTTTCCGACGCGTGCGATGATCATGGCAGCGGGTCTTGGCACCCGCATGCGGCCATTGACCGATACGCGTCCCAAACCGCTGGTCGAGGTCGCCGGCAAGGCGCTGATCGATCACGCCATCGACCGGCTGGTGGAAGCCGGCGTCACCACCATCATCGTCAACCTGCACTACAAGGCCGAGATGATCAAAGACCACCTCGCCAGCCGCAAGGACGTCGAGATCATCTACTCGGACGAGAGCGACGGGCTGCTCGGCACCGGCGGCGGCGTGACCAAGGCGTTGCACTATTTCGGCGACGAACCGTTCTACATTCACAACTCGGACACGATTTGGGTCGAAGGCTACGGCCGCGCCCTCGATCAGATGAAGAAGCGCTGGGACCCCGAAGCAATGGACGCGCTGCTGCTGATGGTGCCGCTGATCCACTCTATGGGCTATGAAGGCGTCGGCGACTTCCTGATGGATCCGATGGGCCATCTCAGCCGCGTTCCATCCGGCCGGGTATCGCCGTTTGCCTTCCCCGGGGTTCAGATCGTTCATCCGCGGCTGTTCGACGATCCGCCCGAAGGCGGGTTCTCCACCAATGTGGTGTGGGACCGGGCGATCGAGAAGGAACGGCTGTTTGGTATCCGTTTGGACGGCGTTTGGATTCACGTCGGCACGCCACAAGCGGTGACGGAAGCCGAAGCATATTTGACCGACCTTGCCCCCGCCGCCTGACAGGCGCGAGCGCGCGCACGTCTTCACCATTCCGGCCAGCGTGCCGTTCTCTGCCGCCTTGGCGAGAGGTTTGCTGGCGCGCATCGGCAGCGATGCCATGGCGCTGGCCGACGTCACCATCTATCTGCCGACGCGGCGGGCCGCGCGCAGCATCGCCGAGATTTTCGCGCGCGCGGCCGGCGGCGCCGCGCTGCTGCCCGATTTCCGGCCACTCGGCGATGTCGACGAAGACGAGTTGCTGCTCGATGCGTCGCCGGACGACCTCGACCTGCCGCCTGCGATCGCGCCCTTGCGGCGGCGGCTTTTGCTCGCGGCCCTGATCCGCCGCTGGAGCCATGGCCGCGACGGCGGCACCATGACTTTCGGCCAAGCCGCAACCTTGTCGCGCAGCCTCGCGACCGTGATGGACGACGTGGAGCGGCAAGGCGCCGACTTAAGCAAACTCGACGATCTCGCGCCTGCCGCGCTGGCCGAGCATTGGGCCGAGGTGAAAGCGTTTCTCTCGCTCATCGCCACCGCTTGGCCGCCGCTGCTGGAAGCCGAGGGCTGTATCAATCCCGCCGATCACCGTAATCGCGCATTGCGGGCGCTGGCCCAACGGCTGCAAGAGACTCCGCCGGACCGGCCGATTGTCGCCGCCGGTTCGACCGGCTCGATGCCCGCCACAGCGGAACTGCTCAGCGTGATCGCGCGGCTGCCCAATGGACTGGTGGTACTGCCGGGCCTCGACCAAGATCTCGATGCTGACAGTTGGGAGCGCATCGAGCCGAACCATCCGCAATTCTCGCTGAAACAATTGCTGGAGCGGATGGAAGTCCGGCGCGACCAAGTCGAGGCTTGGACGGATGCGCCCGCGTCACCCGCGCGCGAGCGATTGCTGCGCGAAGTACTGCGTCCGGCGCCAACCACCGACGCGTGGCGGGCCTTGGCCGAGAGTCTCGATCCGCCCGAGGTGACGGGTCTGTCGCTGTATGAGGCGGCCGATCCGGCCGACGAAGCGGCGGTCATTGCATTGCTGCTGCGCGAGGCGTTGGAAACGCCGGAGCAGCGGGCGGCGCTGGTCACTCGCGACCGTGGGCTGGCGCGCCGCGTGACGGCCGAGATGTCGCGCTGGTCCGTCGCCATCGACGATTCCGCCGGACGTCCTTTGCCGCGCACACCAGCCGGATCGTTCCTCTGTTTGCTCGCCGAAGCCGCCGACGAAGCGTTCGCACCGATCCAACTGTTGGCGGTGCTGAAGCATCCGCTGGCGAGCCTGGGCGACGAGGCGGCCGCATTCCGCAGCATGGCGCGTGGGCTTGACAAAGCGTTGCGCGGGCCGCGGCCGGATCGCGGATTGGCGGGCATCGCCAAAGCGCTGAGCGAAGCACCGGCGGCGTTGCAGCAATGGTTTGCGCGCGTACGTGAAATGCTGGAGCCGCTCGAAACGGCGCTGGCAAACGCCGAAGTGTCACTCAACACGATTGTACAAGCGCATGTGGCGGCGGCCGACACCTTGGCACCAACATTGTGGAATGGGCCCGATGGCGCGGCGGCCAATGATTTCATCCGCGGCCTGGCCGAGGCGGCGGACGATCTGCCCGACATCGAGCCGGGGTCTTATGCACCGTTGCTGCACGAGATGATGGCCGAAGTGCCGGTGCGCCCGGCGTATGGACGGCATCCGCGGCTGGCCATTCTGGGACCGCTGGAAGCGCGGTTGCAAAGCTTCGACCTCATCGTTCTGGGTGGATTGAACGAAGGCTCATGGCCGGCGGCAGCGAGCAATGATCCGTGGTTCTCGCGGCCGATGCGGGCGACACTCGGACTCGATCAGCTGGAGCGGGCCATCGGGCTGTCGGCACATGACTTCGCCTCGCTGGCGGCGGCCCCGAAGGTGGTGCTGACGCGAGCAATGAAGTCCGAAGGCACGCCGATGGTCGCTTCGCGCTGGATTCAGCGCCTGCAACAACTGACGCGCGGCCTCGGCATCGACGCCAAGCTGGCGCTCGATGTCCAATACCGCGACATCGCTGTGGCCCTGTCCGATCCCGGCGCGCCGACGCCGGAACCGCCGCCGTATCCCTGCCCGCCACTGGCGGTGCGGCCGCGCGAATTGTCGGTCACCGACATTGAGCGATGGGTGCGTGATCCCTACGCGATCTACGCCAAGAAGATTCTACGGCTGCGGCCGCTCGACCCGATCGACGCCGACATTGGTTATTTGGAACGCGGCTCGGCGTTTCATAGCGTACTCGAACGCTTCATCCGCCGCCACGCCGAGCTTCCCGCGGATGCCGTGGGCAAGATGGCCGAGATCGTTGATGAGGTGTTCGACGAGCTGAAGCTGCCGCGGGCCATTACGGCGCTGTGGCGGCCGCGGTTCCTTAACGCCGCGCAATGGTTTGTCGGCGTCGAAGCCGAACGGCGGGTGCTGATCGCCGAAAGCTTTCTCGAAGTGCGCGGCGAGATCACATTTTCCGTGGACGGAGGACCGTTCCGGCTTCATGGCATCGCCGACCGCATCGACCGGCTCAAATCTGGTGGCGCCGCGATCGTCGACTACAAGACCGGCACGCCGCCCAGCGGCAGCCAGGTGAAAGTGCTGCTCGCGCCGCAATTGCCGCTGGAGGGCGCGATCCTGCAACAAGGCGGCTTCGCGGGCGTGCCCGCGCTGGCGCCGGAAGAACTGTCGTATATCCAGATCAGCGGCACGGCCGAGCCCGGCAAGGTAAAAGAGATCGACGCCGATGCGGCCGTGCTCGCCACCGCAGCGCTGGAGCGATTGGTCGGGCGCGTCAAATTGTTCGACGATGTCACCACCGGCTACCGTTCGCGCGTGGCCCCGGTGCATGTCGATATGGTGGGCGATTTCGACCATCTGGCGCGGGTGCGCGAATGGTCGTCGAACGGATGGAGCGGCGAATGAACGCTTCCGATCCGCATCTCTCCGCTTGGGTCGCCGCCAATGCCGGTGCGGGCAAGACCCATACGCTCGCCAATCGCGTGACGCGGCTGTTGCTGGCGGGCGCGCGGCCGGAACGCATTTTGTGCCTGACCTACACCAAAGCGGCGGCGGCCGAGATGGCGGGGCGGCTGTTCGCGCAACTGGGCGAGTGGTCGATGCTGTCGGACAGCGCGCTGGCCGAAAAGATCGCGGCGGTCGGTGCCGATTCCGGCGGAAAAGAGAATTTGCGCGAAGCGCGGCGGCTGTTCGCCAAAGCGCTGGAGACGCCGGGCGGGCTGAAGATCCAGACCATTCATGCCTTCTGCCAATATGTGCTGACGCGCTTTCCGCTTGAAGCCGGGGTGCCCGCTGCGTTCAACGTGATCGACGACCGTTCGGCAGCCGATCTGATGGCGGCAGCGCGAGCGCGGGTGTTCGAACGCGCCGGAACCAGCGACATCCCGCTGCAAGCGGCGGTTGCGCATCTCGTCACCCATGTCAGCGATTTGAAGCTCGATCAGCTTCTGAGCTGCGCTTTGGGTGCGGATCGCGGCCGGCTCGATGCGTTTTTCACCACGGCAGGCGGGCCGGAGAACGATTGGTCGGCCATCTTGAAGCGGGCCCACGGTGCCAAGCCCGATGACAGCAGAGATAAGGTTGCGGCCGAGTTCGGCGCGGCGCTGCATGCGGAGAACGCGACGCTGACGGCGGCCATCGGCTGGCTGGCGACGGGCACCAAGACCGATCAAGAGCGCGGCGCGGCACTGGCGGCGGCGAAGGAATTGGCGGACGAACCGCAGTTCCAACGCCTTTGCGGCGTGCTGCTGACCGCCGACGGCGCCTTGCGCAAAGTGCTCGCCACCAAGAAGCTGCTTACCGCTCGGCCGGACCTCGGCGAATGGCTGGCGGTGCTGGGTGAGCGGGCGATAGCCGCCAAGGACCGGCTCAATGCCATTGATGCGGCGGCGCTGGCGGAAGCGGCGCTGACGGTGATCGCGGCGGTACGCGACGTTTACGCCGCCGAGAAGCGCGCCCGCAATATGCTTGACTATGACGATCTGATCGTCAGTGTGCATCGCTTGCTGCATGCGCATGGCGCCGCCTGGGTGCTGTACAAACTGGACGAAGGCATCGACCATGTTTTGATCGACGAGGCGCAAGACACCAGCGGCTTGCAATGGGACATTATCCAGAAGCTGACCGAAGAATTCTTTGCCGGCGAAGGCGCGGCGCGGGTGGAACGCACGCTGTTTGCGGTCGGTGACGAGAAGCAATCGATCTTCAGCTTCCAAGGTGCCGACCCCAAACAATTCGCCGTGCGGCGTGATTTTTTCGCCGAGCGCGCCAAACAGGGACAGCGCGAATTTCTGTACCAGCCGCTGCAGAATTCCTGGCGCTCGGCGCCGGAGGTGCTGGCGTTTGTCGATGCCACCTTTGCCGATGACGCGGCACGCGACGGATTGACCTCGTCGGGCGCGCCGGTATTGCACAACGCGCTCAAGAAGAACCTGAAAGGTTGCGTCGAGTTCTGGCCGCCACTGACGCCGGACGATGCCCCGGCGCAAGACCCGTGGGACCTGCGGCCGGTCGACATGGCGAAGGAGTCGAGCCCGGTGGTCCGGCTGGCCAGCCAGATTGCCGACCGCATCAAAGGCTGGTTGACGACGCACGCCGCCCTGCCCGGCCACGACAAGCCAATCCAGCCCGGCGATATCATGATCCTGCTGCCACGGCGGGAACCGTTCGGCAGCGAAATCATCCGTAGGCTGAAAGAACGCGGCGTACCGGTGGCCGGTGCCGACCGCATCGTTCTGACCGAACAAATCGCGGTGATGGATTTGATCGCGCTGGGCCGTTTTGCGTTGCTCCCGGAAGACGACCTCAACCTCGCCGCCTTGCTGCGCTCGCCGCTGATCGGCCTTTCCGAACAGCAATTGTACGATCTCGCCCAGCCACGCAGCGGATCGCTATGGGACGAATTGTCGGCGCGCCGGGAAGAATTCCCGCAAGCGTTTGCTCTACTGTCGGATGCGCGCCGCCGCGCCGATCTGGCGCCGCCGTTCGAATATTTTGCCCAAGCGTTGACGGCGGGGCGCAAGAAACTGCTGCAGCGGCTCGGCGCCGAAGCGGGCGATGCGATTGACGAATTCCTGGCGCTGGCGCTGCAATACGAGGCGGCCAACACGCCGTCTCTGGAAGGTTTTTTGGCCTGGGTGGCGCGCGGCGGCGCCGAGGTCAAACGCGACATGGAGCGCGGCCGTAACGAAGTGCGGGTGATGACGGTGCACGGCGCCAAGGGCCTGGAAGCCGACATCGTGATCCTGCCCGACACCACCCGCCTGCCCAACGACGCCACCGCCAACGGACAACTTCTGTACACGGACGAAGGCGTTCTGTTTCCGGTCGCCGACAAAATCGCGCCGGCGCCGGTGCGTACCGCCCGCGCCAATGCCAACGCGGCGGTGCTGCAGGAATACCGGCGGCTTTTGTATGTGGCACTGACAAGAGCCAAAGAACGCCTCGTCATCTGCGGCTTCGAAAACAGCCGCGGCACCCGGCCGGGCTCGTGGCACAGCCTGGCCGAACGCGCCGCCGAAGCACTGGGAAGCCCGCGCGAAGACGGCGCCCGCATTTTCGGCGACGCGGCCTTTGCCAAAAGCACAGCCGAGCCGGAAGCGGCGGCGGAACGCGTCATCCGTCCGGCCTGGGCGACGGCACCAGCACAACCGGAGCGCCCAGCCCCCTGGCTGATCCGACCTTCCGATGCGGCTGGCATGGACGAACCGGCCAAGCGCTCGCCGCTTGCCAGCGAAACCCCGAAACGGCGCGGGCTTCTGGTGCACGCCCTGCTGGCGCGCCTGCCCGACATCGCCGTCCGTGAACGGGAGCGGGTCGCGCTGCGCTTCCTCGCCGCCCGTCAGGTGGCGCCCGAAGAAGCCGAGCGGTTGACGTTGGAAACCTTGCGGGTGCTGGGCGATCCGGCCTTTGCCGCGGCGTTCGCATCCGGTAGCCGGGCGGAAGTTTCCCTTGTGGCAGATTTGCCCGAACTGGGCCTCGGTGCGCGGGTGCACGGCCGCGTCGACCGCCTTGCGGTGGGCGATGACCATGTTCTCATCGTGGATTTCAAGACCGGCAAGCCGGTTGCCCGGGAAACCGACGTGCCGCGTCTTTATGCAACCCAAATGGCGCTTTATCGCGCCGCGACGCAGCGGATTTTCCCGGGAAGGCGAATCGCTTGCGCCCTGGTCTGGACGGAAGGGCCCGTGCTACTGCCGCTCACCGATGAACTTCTTGAAGCCGAAACAAGGCGCATCCGTTCGCGCCTTGACCCCGAGGGGGGGCAAACCTAGATATAGCGGGTCGCCTTCGAGGGTTTGCGTATGTCTTCGCCGATTAAAGTCACTGACTCGTCTTTCCAGGCCGATGTGCTG